>Ga0247734_1000336_pt1 | contig 41511 bp, 41 predicted proteins | sample UWRJL103311B2_FD_180933 | JGI IMG/M metagenome (GOLD analysis project Ga0247734, IMG submission 180933) | Plant litter microbial communities from Arlington Agricultural Research Station in Wisconsin, United States - UWRJ-L103-311B-2 | ecosystem: Environmental > Terrestrial > Plant litter >...
GGCGACCAAACTTTGCATGCGCCGGCACAGTAGAGGCATGTAGCGGTATTCGGCCAGCTCTAGTCAACACCAAACCGATCTTCAAACGCACCGAGGAAGGAATGGAGAAGAGAGCGGTGGTACCAGCACCTCAAGAGTCAGCCGAACCTAGCCTCTATCGCTCAGCGAAGTTCAGAAATCGATTACCAAATGTGCGACCACAGGTTGATTGCGCCGGCACAGTTGAAGCGTGCAGCCGCGTGAACCGTCCTAAGAATCCTCCTAAACAGACCACACCAACGTTAGCGGACACCGTAGTATTTGCTAGAGATATTGAAAATGCCGAATAAGCCAATGATGTTAAGGAATTGAGTGCCAGAGATTAGACATAGGCAATCAGTGGCGGCAAAGCACATTTACATGTTGGGAATATAGAAGATATCAAGCTGGTCTGCAAAAACTTTTTGTTTTTGTGGCATGCTTCCTTAAGCAAGGCATTTCTTCCAGGTGGAGTTCCGTGATTGGATTTCGAATTTTTGACATTTTGATGGAGTTTATAGGTTGGGGGACAAAAAAAAAGAGGAAAATGGCGTTTTCGGTTGGGTTTTTGATTTTGAAAGTTAGGAGTTTGATTGCAAGAAAGCAGTCCAGACCTGCGGCGGTCAGAAGTCTTGTTTCTAGTTTTTTTTTGTTTTATAGAAAAAGCATATAGAGTGTATATAGGTTATCAAACATGACTCTTCACCTGATCTCTCCAATCCAGTTCATCTTGAGCCAACTTGGCCAAACTCTGCGCAAAAACCCCGTATCTGAATACCAGAAACTTGTCATTAACACCTCCTGAAAGTTCTACCTCAAGTCACCATGACTACTCTTTCGCCCAGCTATCAAATTTCCGGGATACTTATTTATACTAGTCACGGGATCCGAGGGAAGTAGTGAGTCATGTTTTGAATCAACAGTTCAACTATTTCCATCGCCTCTAGGCAACTTTTACAGGGTCAAGCAATGATTAAATTATTATTACATTATTAAAAGCCCCGCGATGAAGATAGCGCAGATACAATTGATCCGGCACGGACAAGCCCTTCACAATGTCATTCGACCATATCCACATCGCGACCCCCGTCTGACAGACAACGGCGAAGAAGCAGCAAAACACATCCCCGTCATCCAGCCAGACCTCATAGTCATATCGCCTATGACTAGGACCATCCAAACGGCCATGCTCGCCTTCCCGTCTTTGATTGGAGTTGGTGTCGTGGCTCCGCGGGTGGAGGTGCAGATCTGGCCGGAGCTGCGCGAGACGTTTGATGCAGAGTGCTGCAAAGGGCTCTCGCGCGCAGCGATGGCGGAGAAGTTCCCACAGTTTGATTTTGGGCGGTGTAGCGAGCAGTGGGATTACGAACCGCATACGGTTGAGCGTGCTGTTGAGAGGGCGGAGGTTGTGCGGAAGCGCCTGCACATGTTGTCGGCGACTTGCAAGAGTATTGCTGTTGTTAGCCACAGGGGATTTCTGGCGTTCTTGGTGCAAGGGGATCGCTTCGCGGTGTGTGAGAGTCGCACATACGTTTTTGGCGAAGGAGAGAGAATGGCTCTTAATTGCGATACGGAGCAGTTGCAAGATTTTGGGCCAACACTACTGACTCCAGCTTCGTAGTCAGGTGCAGCGTAGCTGAGAATGTACCGTCCCATGTTCAGTACATGAAATAGACAAGCTCACAAATTCATTTTCTGATTAAGCCCATCCCCACGGCTCAACACCATCAACTCTTCTATTCAAGAGCGCCTGGCGTTCATCGTCATCTACACCCTCCTCCGGAACCCTATCGGCAGAATTAGTCTTGACACCGTGATTAAAATCTGCCTGATATGAAACTACTGACCAGAGATAGCCAGTGAAAGTGAGCAACCAGAAACCTCCAAGTATAGTAACAATCCACTCCAGAATACCAGCGAAAACCCAGCAATCCATGACTAAAACGACGATGAATACAAGGCTCAAGAGTGCTGCTATAGTTACTACTATACTGTTGTACCTACAGCTGTATACTTCGTCAGCGCTTCTTATTTCTCTCCTTTGCTTTCCTAATTATATGGAGATGAATTCCCAACTTACTACTTTTGTAAAGTTTTGAATGGCGTTTCGTGGCTCATCTCATCCCACCAGACATAAGTCAGACAATAAGATGTGATATCCAGGGAGAGAAAACACCATGTCATAACCACGATGTGCGCTAGCGGGAACCTATATGTATCCAGTACTGTTAAAGTGACCAAGCTTACACCTGCGACGATACTTGATAGCACGGCGGCCCAGGATGCGGTTTTGGTGACACTAGAATCTTGGTGGCCGAAGTGGTACATCTTTGGAGCATAGCGAGAGTAATGGATAGAATAGATTGTGAGAACGAACGAGATGGCGACGATCGTGCTACCGATGAGGAAGATTGGTCTCGCGGAGAAGGCACCGATGTCCGAGATATATCTAGGACGTGTCAACAGCTATAACTCATGAAATAGTAGAACAGATAGATGGGAGGAGAAATCGTACGGGATATAGGGATTACTTTGACCGGGATAGCGAAGACATCCGTGTATGATCCATGTTCCTAGGAGTGCGAATAGTAACATGAGCCAAGTTGTACCAGCGATGAATGGGAAGAGCCAGAGACAATGCAATCCGAAGCCCATGATGATGGATTGGTCATGAAAGAACGGGCAAAGGTAAGTAATTGAGGTAGAGCTTGTTGGGAAAGAGGACGGGGTTTTCAATACTGAATTGACATTAAATATAAGCATTTACATCGGTCCTGCCTATTTGATTATGCCAACCGTGAAGTCTCTCCTTCCAAAATCCTTCATACTTGCTTGCTGCTTGGCAACAATGCGTTTAAGTCCATGAAAGGTACTACATACCTTAGCATGGATGGATGGTATGCCCGAGAAAAGGGGCACAGGCAACTTCATAATTAGAAAAGACATAATGAGCATGTTCATTAAGGCCATATGGAATATTCTACACGTAGACCTAGCTGTCATCGGGTGATAGTGTATGTTGGGAATGATAAGTGACAAATGGGCGGGACGATTAATTTCATCCTCATTATTTCACGTGGCTGGTATTGCCTGGATCTTTCTTCTCTTCATATCAGTTGCCAATCCATTGATTGAGTTCTCGAAATTCATGCTCAGATGTTGCGGCTTTAAATCTACCATGGTAATTGCAATGGTGTTGGCAAATTCTCCCCAATTGTAACATCCGCGGTGCCAATGTCCCCTACTCAAGTCAATTCTTATTAATTTATTCAGCTCTGGACTGTACATACGAGGACCTCTCGGTGCCCAATACTGCCCCGTTTTCTCCATACTCAAATCATCCACCCATTTCACCAAACTATCGGCGGCTTGATCCGGCGTAACAGCACCTCCATCGTCCCAATATTTGTCGAATCCAACACCTTTTGTCATTTCCGTTCTCATGAATCCCGGATGCACAATGCTGATAATCACCCCCTTGTCTTTGAGGTCGAGACTCAACAGTTTGCCAACCATATTCAGTGCTGCTTTTGAAGCGTGGTGACCATAGTTTCCACCCCCTTCCTTCTCGTGGCGGAGTGTGATTGAGCCTGACTCGGAGGAAACAAGAAGGATTTTGGCTCCGCTACGAAGATATTTGGCGCGAGAGAGGGAATGGACGATGAAGGGAGGTGAGATTGCTGAAGTGGCATACATCTTGGCCTCCGCCTCCCAATTTGGGCCATTCACAAAATCCTCCGTCGCAAAATACCCAGCTGTGATGATCTATCACCCCAACATTAGCATAAAATAGCAAACAGAGCAACGGAGGGTACAGCATCATACCACAACATCAAATCCTTTGATACCACCGTCAAGCATTCCTCCACCGCCCCCCAGCATCCCCAATTGATTCACCAGTCTCCGCCCACATCCATCCTCACTAACATCGATATTCGGCACCCATACAATCTTTTCATCTAGCTTCTGTTTCTCGGATGAGGAGGGAGCGGTTGCCGCGCGTGTTGTTCCGTAGACGGTGGTGTTGGGATGTGAAGCGTACGCATTTGCGAGCGATGCACCGAGCCCGCGGGTCGCACCAATTATTAGTATATTGGGCATTGTGATCGCGTTTTCTTCTTGTAGAGCCGCACTTGATGTTGAGAGTAATATGTTCTTAGGGGTTTTGAGAGAGCGAGATATGGTTTCTACTGCACTGTTGACGGCAATAGAGGGGTGATGTTGATGACGTAAGGTGTCTGGAGGGGTAAAATGTAACATTGGGGCACCATTATGGGGGAAGGGGAATGTATGGGGGTGGATTACAACGGGCTTATTGCGGACACAGGGAAGTTAGCAAGGATTTACTTTTTATGGAAATATGCACGGTACAGGCCCATAGCTAGCATTCAGCTTTACCAGGTATATCTTTGGCAATTAAATCATGGAACGTCTAGATGGAAAAGCATTACTGATGTCGTTGTCCAGCAAACTCAGTAGATGATTAACAATAGTCTACACCCGGAAGACAGAAATATCCCAACCTAGTATCCCCTTTCCGACAGAAGAAAGTTTATGTATCTAATTGATCAAATTGGTGTTTTCAACTTATCTAGAAGCTTTTGTGGAAGGAAAGGCGGATATGTGAATATCTCTGAACGCAAGCCCAAGCAATAACATACGGACATTCATATTTGGCATTTAGCTTATTAGACATTCGCATATTACTACAATTCATAACAAGATTATACGTAATCCAATATACCATCCCTTATGTGCATGTGGCTGCCCACGAAATTACGCAAACTAGCTATCCATATTTATTAGTCGAGCCATCGTTCGCATTGCCTGAATCCAGCATTGCAAGTTCACAGCCCCCGTTCCTTGATTTAGACCTTGGAATTACAACAGGATTGCAGCAATGCCTCCAACGACAGCGGCAAAGTTGGCCACCGCAGTTGGCATCGCAGCGCCAGTGCTCGAGCTCGTCGTGCTCGCTGCACCTGCACTCGTCCCCGTCGAGCTGGGCCGCACCACACTTGTCGTTGTCGATCCCAAGATGCTTGTTGTGCTCGTGCTCAGCCCACTCGTGGTTATACTGGTCATACTGGGTGAATCAGATGTAGTTGTAGGAGCCACAAATACGCTGGTTCCTGTAGTTCCGGTGGTAGGTATAAGTCCAGTCGAGGTAGTTATTCCGGACCCGGTCGCGGAAGATGAGTAGGCGACGCAGAGATCATTGCCTACTCGCTGCGCAGTGAGGAGCTCAGTTAGCGCACAGGCTTTTAGGAGACAATCTGTGGAGAGCGCTTGGATGGAGGCTTTGCCGGCGACGGTACATTGGCAGCCTTGGTCGTTAGGGTCGCAGATAGAAGCTGCGATGGCGGTGCGGAGACATTCGACCTGTTGGTGTTAGAAGAGAACATCATTTGAGAAGACGGATGAATGTTTACAGCACAATCGGGTTCGCCGGTCAGGTTTTGAGCGGCGGTGAAGGTCGTGAGGAGGAGAGTGAGAAGGACGCTTTTGGCAAACATCTTGGGATTATCGAGAGGCACACAGGAAGGATAGATGAATTGATAGTAGAGTAAGTAAGGTAATATTTCTTCTGCCTGGTTTAGTTACTGGGGACTGATTGATTACTCTTGGGGATCGATATTAAAAGTCGGGGGGAATGAGAAGTGATGGAGGAGGTGAGGTTGAAAATGAAGTTGGGAGTTGATGTTGATGTTGATTTCAGTAGGTTGGAGCTAGGCTAGCGTGCCCGACCGGGGTAGCTTTGGAGTGGAATGATGCTACTGCTGTCGGAAGTTCGTGCAGCAAATGAGAGGTGCAGCAATTCGTCCTGCAATAGTACTAGTACTGTACAAAGACCATAAAATACGTGGATAATTTCCGGCTCACCACCATCACCCCTGGATAAATTTGGGCAAAGCGAGTTTTTTGGGAAATTTGGATTTAGCCTGCCAAACTGGCGGCAAACTCTAATTGAGCACTGGCACTGGCTAGAGCGGTCTTTTACGCTATGAAGGATATTGACGAAGAAAGTAATCAAAAGACAATCCTGCTATTCTACAGTATTCTACAATACTGTATGTACTGTACCAGGACGACTGAGATTTTAATAAGACTACATACACTTCTTTCTCCTAGTCGTTTCCCTCCTTCAACCAACCAACTTGTTTTTGTATTCATCTTTACAACATTATATTTCAATAATTATCGTCTGTCTCGAGAGTACGATCTGATATAGAGTAAACCAAGAAAACTAGTGCTAGTGTAGAGTAGCCTTATATCGGAGATATATTCTACCGGTCAACAGGTTTCCCTCCATCAAATCATTTGATCAGCTCTTGGCTAGCTAGCTCGCTTATCAGTACACATGTATAGATACCTGGATACTTCTTTACACAATACAATATATATGCAAGCAAACTATGAAAATAGCCACCACCAAGTTGAATTAACACGAAGGAAGAGGAGTGAGCAGTAAAAACAAACATCACTTTGGACTTCAGCGCCATGAGCAACCCGGATTTTTCTCACTCATTCCAATTGCTTTCAAATGATCTTAATTTTGATATCTAGCTGCTGACACCCTAGCTCTATGGGTCTAGCAGAGTTGTAACCTTTCTTTAAATGATTTTGCAAGTGACTATAGTGTTGAATTGATTTGGCTTGCTTTTGACTCCTTTACGGGAAAGAGGATACAAAGCTGAAGTCAGATAAACGTATGTGCCAGGTTTACTGACCATATCATCTAGTCTAGAATAATTCTGGGTTAATCCGGTTTCGTGGACATGCTCATTTGCCTTTGGAATCAAGAATTTAAGCTGTTTCATGATCTCAATTGTGCTTTATATAATATTTAAAGTATATATTGCACTACGTATTAGGAAATGCATCAACAAAACCCGCTCAACACCATGTCACATGACTGGATCACCAAAAAGTTTCCCGTCCAAAACCAGCACCATCCAGCTTCGAAGCTTCCCTCCTGTTCCTTTTTCTTTTACTAAAGCACCACAAACCCTCGAAAATGGTAGCACACGATCATCCAGCTATGACAACATACGCAACCTCCCCTCCTTCCTCTCCCTCCCCTCAAATCGTCCCACAAGTCAACCCCCAACCCCACCAACCCAACGACTCTTTAGACGATATCTTCGGTTCTGATTCGGACGAACCCCAAGACTCGGCAGGCGGCAATGACGAATGGTCGGATATTCCACGCTTGCGCGAAAAGCATGAGACAGAAGGGTACCGCGATGGGGTGGGGCAGGGAAAAGCCACTACGGTGCAGAAGGGATTTGATGAGGGGTACCATCTCGGTGCTGTGCTTGGTATGAAAATTGGCAAGCTTCTGGGGTTGTTAGAGGGCATTTATAAGGCCTTTGTAGGCATGAAAGAAGAGGAGGTGAGGCTAGGAAAGTTGGTGAGGGAGGCAAGGCAAGAGTTGAAAACGGAGAGTGTGTTTGGGAGGGAGTGGTGGGGTGAGGATGGGATCTGGAAGTTTGAGGTTAATGGGATGGAAGAGGAGGAGGTTACGTTCGAAGATGTCGCGGCACAGCATCCTGTCGTCGTTAAATGGGAGGAAATCGTCAAGAAGGAGGTTGAGAGGTGGGGAATCGACCTGGACATATTGGCCGGTGACGAGGATGGTGGGAGGGAAACTGATACATCGGTGACAGAGTTCTCTCAAGCTGTACAGGGGGAGCAGAAGGATATTCCCCGTGGGGCCGCTAAGGAGTTGAGTTGGTGAGGCTATAGATTTCAAGGAATCTTGATCCTCTTCTACAGATACCCTACCACTTTTACAACTCCAAAAGGTTTTGGGAGAGGCACCGTTTCGGATTTCGCGAAGAAGAGCAAGGGCACATTGCCTACAGCCGTTGCATATCTTTTCCAGGCTCTAGGAAGACAGCAGGCGAACATTATGCTCCCCGAACACCTCGTATAGGAAATGAAGCGGCGTATCATGGGCTGGATTCGGTGGTATCCTATCGTTTCTCGGCAGCATGCATACTAAGTGACAGAACTCATGTTATGTGGCTGTTGGCGGATACCATCCGGCTGGATGCAGTTGTAGTGACCTCGATTTGCTATAGGCAGTCTCCTTGGAGCTACCGGGTCTTCATTAAGGACATTACCACTGCGGTGTGCGGAGGAACTCTTTTCAGATACCATGGCATGTCACCTCATGTCAACTCGGCTGGTATTACTGGAATATCAGTTGGACTTGATTTATTGACTATACGGAATATGGCACCTGTCAGATTGCACGTGTTTATTCCGTATCTATGAAATTGTGAGTACAAATGCAAACACGGCATCCGCTGGTATCCGTGTTGTGCTACGGACAGTAGGTCGATTTTGCTTGAATAATTTCAAAACCTCAAGTTATATTTTCTCGAAGAGTGTCACTATAGCGCGTCATTTCGTATTGCATATCGCTTTATCTAGTCTTAGGACACTACACATTGCTCTAGAGCTCTGCAATGAACTAAGTTTTGAGGATTATTCCTCGCTTTAATGGAAATTTAGAGTGGAATTTACGTGTTACTGCAAGGACTTATAACTAAATATATTAATTCTTCATGAAGTTCATGACGGACGGCAGAGGGGTTATCCAACCAACCGGCTAAATCTAGAGTGGAAGCCAACTCTAGTTATCTTGAAGACTTCAATGCATTTAAAATTTATATCATATCGTATTCTGGCCCGGGGTTCTATTTTTGACTGCAGACTTAAGGAATCAGACCGCTGGGTCGTATCTAGATATGTAGAAATCCAGGATGCTGAGCTGGTTGTATTCATTCCTACAATGTGTCAACGCTTATATAACTGGTCAAATTGCCAACGTGATGTTCTGGTGAATTCATGGCATGTTCACCCGTTCATCCATAGATATATTCTATGAATACGTAAAGGGCTGGCACCCAACGTACCGGCAGGTGGTATTGCGTTGTGCCTTCCCTATTGAGCCAGTCTACGTTGGCGAGGACTAAACCTCTTCATTTACTACAAACTTTCGTTTGCCAACATCAACACTCTCTAACCGTCATCCTCATCATCACTATCATCTCTTTCAACAACCTTCTTTTGATATACCTCCCCCATATCTCGGTGTCATCGCCGGGTTACTCCTGTCGTTCTTTACACTACCACTCTTTACAACATCCTAACCCTATGAGACACCTTATTCTCAGCGTTACGATAGAAGTACCCAAACTTCCCTAGAACAAGGCCAGTGGTATGCGAAATACTCGTATTCTGCTTAAGTTACCGGTGAGTTGTCACGTCCCATCCATCTCTTCCACCTGTGTACGATGGTTCCACGTACAACAATGGTTACTATGCTGCCTTTGTCCTCACGTTGGTTAATTATGGCTGGTATCGCCACAACAGTAGACCTCTAATCGCACTCCTTCTGTTGCGCAACTATCAATTGACCTTATCACAGTAATATTACTCAATAATGCAGCGAATCGCCTTCCTCAGCCTCGCTGTTACAGTTTGCGCCAACATCGTCTTTCATCATGCTCCTCTGCAATGCAACCTTACGAGTCCTAAAATTTATCATGGTTGTTTCCGTGGCCAGTCATGTCTTCATGGAAGGTATATTATTCTACATTTCATCATAGTAACGGATTATACTGACCGAGGTAGCTGTGTGGCTGAATCTGCTCTCCGACCGCTAATGACTCTCCGGGAAGGCCTCGCCATAGTAAAGGAGGGTGGCTTCTCCCCTGATGGTTTATGTGGTCCCGCTCATGGAAATACAATTTGTAATCCCAATAGCAATATATACACTGGTGGTTGTTGCTCGGTATGCTGGATGGGAAAAATTAGTTGAAGGTTAATGCTGATGGTTCTCTAGCAATACGGTTATTGTGGCAATACGCTAGGGTATGAATGATCTTCAGACCTATTGGTGCTCTTCATAGATCTGGACCAGATTCACTAATATTTATAGTCACTGCGGTGCTGGTTGCTTGTCTGGGTGCTCCGGAACCCCTCCTACCAGTGGGCCTCTTGATCCTCGAGGTGATGGACTTTGTGGAAAGGTAAAATTAGTTTAAGCATCATAGTTGGCACATACTGATGTGAAAATAGGAATACGGAGGTTCCGTTTGCGATCCTAAAGGTACTTTTGGGGGCTGCTGCTCTTCACATGGGTGAGTTTCCTAAATAAACTTCTTTCTTTCGTGTCCATATTTCCTGTAATGGTGTTACTGACCGGACGGTCCGTTCAGATTCTGTGGTTCGACGCCAGATCACTGTAACTTGTCGAATGGATGCCAAAGCGGATGCGCAGGTGGTGAACCGACAATTGGCCCAGCGGGAGGGGGAGGAGGAAACGGTGGTACAACTACCGATGGCACATGCGGAGCCAATAATGGCAATACGATTTGCGGCAACTTTCCTAAGGGTGGTTGTTGTTCAGCATATGGATTCTGGTATGATATCTTCTCTGATCCCCCAATTTATTTCTATTATAAATGTCTCATAACTTTGGAAACGATGGTTTTCCTCGAATACCCGAGAGATCAGACTCTCAAGATATGCTATTTAGATGTCGCGCCGTCTGTCTCTTGCATAAATGGCTATCTAATTCTCTCAGTGGGGAAATGGAGAACTTACAGAAACATAATAGTACTTCATGTATCCTCTGTTTTTAACACACTAGCTTACATTTATTCTAGCGGAAACACTGATGGTCATTGTGGGGCTGGCTGTCAGTCAGGTCCATGCCAAGGACCTCCCGCTATACCAGTTCCTGGCCCCAGCCCGGCTCCTGTAAATCCCAATCAAGGTTACTTTGTGACAGTCGGCCAATCTGGGGTGCCAGCTATGCATGCAGCCCTGATGTCAAACGGACGTGTGGTATTCCTTGATAAGTTAGAAGACTATTCCCAGCTTCGGTTACCCAATGGCCGATATGCAATGTCGTCTGAGTTCTATAATGGACAAGCCGTTCCACTTTCATACAAGACGAACGCCTTCTGCTCTGGAGGAGCCTTTCTTGCCGATGGGTCAGTTGTGTCTCTAGGTGGTAATGCTCCTTTAGCATGGCTAGACCCAACTATTGGAGATGGTTTTAATGCGATTCGATTTCTCAAGAGATCCGCAACGGATCCTGGTCTAAATGGTCAGAATTGGTACGAGGCTGGTATGCTCTCTCATTTTACCGCCATGTATCACCAAGATTGAGATATGGTGTTTGTTGTGATATGACTAACCTGTTATAGATAATGTCAAGCTTGCTAGCAAGCGTTGGTATGCAACGGGCCAAACAATGCCAGACGGTACAGTTTTTGTTGCTTCTGGAAGTTTTAATGGACTTGATCCAGCAGTTCAGTCAAACAACAATCCCACCTACGAAATTCTCAACCGTGATGGTACACCCCGAGGAGTAAATTATAGAATGGAAATCCTGGTTCGAAATCAACCATACTACATGTATCCATTTGTTCACCTCCTTAAGGATGGAAACCTATTTGTCTTTGTTGCCAAGTCCTGCCAACTCTTCAACGTTCCACGCAACCAAGTAGTTCGAGATTTGCCTGGTAAGTTACAGGTAAACCCTATGACCTAAACCGAGATTTATACTGTGTCACATCTTGTGATTTTGTTAGGGAGCAAAAGTTTCCTTATTGTTCTCTCGAAACTTTTCTATCTTTGGTCGTTAGTTTGAGCGTTTCACGTCATTCGACACATTCAAGCACAAACCTCCTCTTTCTCACAACACATGGTAGATATACCACGGCTAACCATGATCGCAGGGCTTCCTGGTGATTACCGTACATATCCTAATACAGGCGGCAGTGTTCTACTCCCATTAACTAGTAGGAATGGTTGGGAGCCCGAAATTCTAATTTGCGGTGGAGGTGCTTACCAGGACATTACTTCACCAACGGATGCAAGTTGTGGACGTATCGCACCCATTGTTCCTGGCTCCAACTGGGAAATGGATTCTATGCCTGAGGGGCGGGGTATGGTGGACGGAACATTACTCCCTGACGGTACTGTGCTCTGGCTCAACGGCGGAAACCGGGGCTCAGATGGTTTCGGCCTCATGTCAAAACCAACACAACAAGCACTATTGTACGACCCCAATAAACCTAAAGGAAAACGATGGACTACCCTTGCAACATCTTCCATCCCGCGCCTATACCACTCTGTTGCTCTACTTATTCCGGATGGAACTGTGATGATTGCTGGCTCCAATCCAATTCAGATGCCAAAGCTCAAACCAGATTCCCAAGACCCCTACGCGACTGAGTTCCGTGTCGAGACCTTCATTCCCCCATATCTTCAGGGTTCCCAAAAGTACCGCCCCAACAATGTCCGTATCTCGGCTACTACAATTAAAGCAAATGGCAGCAAATTCCGGGTGACATGGTACCAGCCTGGTGGGTTTGAAAAACTCAAGATTATGCTTCATCACAATGGATATGTGACCCATGCAGTACATATGGGTCAACGTCTTGTGGAGCTGGATATCAGTGGGGGTGTACCACAACCTGGTCCCAACGGCGGGGACGTAACAGTCGAAGTGACTGGCCCACCAACCAACTATATTGCTCCTCCTGGTCCATATTGGATCTATGTAGTGGTTAACGGGATGCCTGCGCATGGCGTCCACGTTCTTGTTGACTAGGACTTGCGTCTGAAATCATGAATTTGGGCCAGTACTTGCTAAGAATTGAAGAGAGATAGCATTTCGGCTCTGAACGGTGACGATTTGTTTGCTAAGCGTAGTAGCTAGCCACAATTAAATACATATTGGAAAAATGCAAGTCTGTACCTTCCAGTTGAAAATCTAAATAACAGACCTACAAGCTGCTGAGTCTTTGACTAAAGCATTGTAAGACAGCAACAGTACCGGCTATGTAAGACATATAAAGGAACTGCGAAATTTCTCAGTCGCTGTCACCAAGAAACGTGAATCACAATGGCAAGATTTTGTGGTCAAGGGTGCTTTTAAGAAGAATATATAGTAGTTATGTAGACCGATAGCATAATTGATCCGGAATCTGTTCAATGGCGAAGACACACGAAGATAAATGCGGTGTTAGTATCTGACTCCATCACCACGTCAGGGATAGTTCTATTCCAACTATAAGAGACCGCATTTTGATCTTTTTTTTTATGGTAGCTTAATAAATAATAACAATGCATCGAGAATTAGGATGATGATGAAGAACAAACAGAGAGACAGTTGTCTGCTCCATTCACATGCGGGGGAAAGAATGTAGTCTGAAGGGTGGAAAATCAAAATGGATTATATGGAGATTATTATTGTTGTCATCAGTTGCCATTTTAGCTAGTGTTTTTGCACCATTTTCTTGATAATTTCTTAAGAGGGGGAAACATCACGGAACATAGGTGAAAGAAGCAAATAATTTAAAATGTGATAGACTTCAACCCCTTTGCTTGGCAATTTATTGCGAAGTTGGTAGCTAGCGGCAAGAGAAAGGTTACTATACCTATGCAGATTTCTTTTCGGGTCAACAAGCTATATCGGGAGCACAGGATGGTAGTGGTGCGCGAATGATGAGGTTTCCTGCTAGGATTTCGGATTTCTGCAGTTGGGATTGCTGAATGATCGAGTGTTTACTGTTCGCTAAGCGCCTCCTATTTCGTCTCGCTAAATCTGAAACAAGGGGTAAACAAACCATAAAATGTATTTGACATGCTAGTAAATGGTCCAAAGTCAAAACAAAAGTCAAAACAAAAGCTTTTTAAAAAATCCTCGAGCTCTTCAGGTTCAAATCACCACTCAGTAAATAGACTCTTTAATTATAAATTTTGGGATTCCACTTCGGGTGCATGGGTTGATGCCAAGCTGCACCGTAACCGTACCACCCGAACCCGACCCGTGCGCTGAAGCTGAAATGAAGGCGGCTATTGATACGCCAACCATTTAGCGGGGCTGTCAGCATTTGGCGTTGGGGTTGATCAAATCACCAGCCCCTCCCATTTAATGTCTTGAAGCTGAAAAACACAAGAGAGAAAGGAGTTCTCGTGAGATGAAGCTCTGTTCTCGTCCTTCCTTTACCCGGTGCTGAACTAATGTGACATCGCGCCTTCATATACAATCTCATAAGTTTACCAAGCAATATATTAGTCGACGCGATTGACAGGCGCCGACCTGCTGTATTTTACCCGCCGATAAGCCGTGGATTACGAGCGCGTGGGTCCGAGTAAATAAAGTCTGAGGGCCGAAGATATTGCGTTATGTCTCTTGATCCTCGCGACTCCCGCCGAAGGGAGAGGAGTCGCTCTCCAGGTGGAAGAGAAACCAGGGAAAGATCCCACACGGACGAGAGAGAGCGCTCTAGGGTCCGCGTCCCCAGTCCGCCAACTTCTAAATATGAAGATGATCCTCGTGATCGCGGCTATGGCTATGATGATGAGATCAGGGAGAGAAGCTCTAGGGTGGCAGATGATATGAGGGAAAGGAGCTCCAGAGTCCCAGATGTGGTGACAGCGGAGCCCAGATACGGCAAGGGACAATATGCCGATCCATACGCAGTACCGGGTGCATTTGAGGTGAAAGATGATAGGGATGATGACAGAGGCTACGGGGGAGGTAGAGGGAATGGCAGACCCGAGAAAGACTATTATGCTGAGGGGGGTTATGGTGCTGGAAGAGGCAAAGGAGATGACAGAACAGGCGGGCGAGGAACAGACGATTATGGGCGGGCTAATCCTGAGAAACCCAGATATTCTCCCGAAGCATCAACATATAAATATACTGATACTAGAGACCGCGAAAGGGAATACAAGGAGAAGATGGAGCGAGCAGAGAGAGAAGCCAGTAAGAAATACGAGGAAGAAAGACATGGGAGGGAGAGAGGAGCAAGCTTCAATGTATCTGCTGGCTCGCATATGATGTCTGGAGGAATTGGTGGTGGTCATGATTACGACAAGCCACAATACCCAACCTCTTCCTCGGGATATCCTCCCATGACTGCTGGTCAATATCCACCCCCTCCAAAGGGTTATCCCCAAGCCCCTGGGTACCCTCAACCCCCGGCTGAATATGCGCAACCTCCAGCGGGTTACGCCCCTCCTCCATCTGGGTATGCTCCACCCCCCTCAGGATATGGGCCTCCACCAACTGGATATCCTCCTGTACCAGCTGGCCAGTATCCGCCCGTTCCAGGAGCTGGTGGCTATCCATACCCGGCGTCATCCGCTCCAGAAGGTGGAAGACAACCTTCATTTCCATCTTATATGGAACCCAAGCAATGGGAATATGCTCAGCCAGATGAGAAAATCACTTTTACAAAACGACCTGAATCCTACGATGCAAGGCCCACTAGCCCACCACACCAAGCATACACCGCAAAGCCCGATAAGCGGGATGACAAAAGATCGTCACGCCATGGAAGTAAATCATACGTCAACGAGCCCTCTGGCCGCTCGTCTGGGTCTAACGTTGTGACTGTTGAGCCTGGGTCTCGAAATAGACGTGAAAGGTCTAAATCACCGCCTGCAGGCTTAGCATATGGTTCTTTACCTGGTACCAAGAAAAAGGACTCAACAGCAGCACTGGGAGCCAGAGTACACTCTTTATCTGTTTCAACTGGCCATCATGGCTCAGCAAGCATGTCTTTAGCCAATGCGCCTGGATCTCCTCTTTTAGAAGCTTACCAGGGAACATATCAGTCCATCGGTGCAATGCCATCACCTCTGATGATTGCTAACCATGCACATGGGGATAGCAATATCATTGAAGCTCTCTCGCCATTGACATCTGATGATGAGGACCATAGAGGATCAAAGAAAAGTCGACGCACCGCTCGTTTCCACGACCCTAAGGAAGAAGCAGTTATTTTGGCCAAAGCACTAAAAGGCACAAAGCGTGGTCCGGATATTGATCCTTTAATAGAAATTCTCCCTGGTTTGACTCACGAACAAGTTATGGACTTGCGCGTAGAATACAAGAAGATTGTCAAGACGGGAAGCGAGAAGAAAGGAGTAAACATCGCGAAACACATCAAAATGCAACTGAAAGATGAGGATTCCAATCTGATGAAAGCATGCTACACATGTGCATTGGGAAAATGGGAGAGCGAAGCATACTGGGCCAACTTTTGGTACCAAGGGGAGAAATCGCGACGTGAGCTGCTGATTGAATCCCTGTTCGGTCGGACAAATCGGGAGATTCGTGCGATCAAAGATGGATTCTCAGACAAGAAGTATTCGGACTCGCTCACCAAGTGTATGCGCACAGAACTAAGGGAGGACAAATTTAAGCGAGCTGTTCTTCTGGCTTTAGATGAGAAGAAGATGGAAGATCGTGGAGGCGTGGACCGTGACCTGGTACAGGACGATGTGAGAGACCTATATAAAGCACTCAGAAGCGAGCGTGGAGGCGAGACTATCATGATTAGTATTATTGTTGTGAGGAGCGATGCTCATCTCAGAGAGGTGCTGAGGGTCTATGAAAGCATGTACCGCGCGAATTTTGCGCGAGAGATGTTGAAACGCAGTGGAAATCTTGTGGTTCGTTCTCCAATCTTCTCATTTCAAGAATCCTACCGTACTAACAAAAATGAAGGGTGAAATGTTAGCACACATTCTCAATGGTGTAATCAACAAACCTGTCAGGGATGCACTCCTTGTTCAGCACGCCCTCTCACTTTCAAAATCGGACAGCATACGGACAGAGCTTCTCATTTCACGACTAGTACGCTATCATTGGGATAGACCTCATATGGAAGCTATCAAGCGTGAATATCGTTCGCGCTACGGTGTGGAGATGCAGGCCGCGGTTAGGGACGGTACGAAGGGTGATTGGGGACGGTTTTGTGAGCTGCTATGTGTAAGGCGCATGGGTGACGAAGTGAGAAGAGTGGAAAGAATCGAGAGAGTGGAAGTCAGGGACGAGTATCGACGCTGAGATCGTGGCTGGACTCAGGAATAGGATGGGAAAACAATGGAGTTCCATATTCGTTCATGGTAACCAATCTAATGATTCAACTTACGTAAGAACTTTCAGGGCATCGGTCAAAACTTTATACATTTGTAAATTCTCCAGACTTGTAGAAAAATGGGCGACTATATGTGCCTGTGACGATCATGGGGGGGGGGGATTCTAAACCTATTAACACAAGCGGTCTTCTGTATTACTGGAATAACATCACTACTACAAACTACCAATTTTGAAGTCACGTCCCGTGTAGCACTATTCTGGGTCGTTTTTACACCTTTGGTTATGATCTTGTTGTTGATTCAAATCCCTGTTGAGAGAATCAAAGTCAACAATAAAACCGTGATTTGTCAGAAAATATCCCGTGACTTTATGTTACAAGTCTTTACGCCAGCCGATTACCAAAAGTTTGCACAGAACCAAACCTTCAAAATCCTAACAGTAAATTCCACCTGCCTGGTTTCATCAGATTACATTATGCTATATTAGCCAGCCTTATAACCATGAGTCATCTACTTCGTAGCAAGCACGGTTGCTGGACTTGTCGCCTCCGGAAGAAGAAATGCGACGAGAACCAGCCTCGCTGTGCGATATGTGAATCATTGTCTATCACTTGTTATGGCTTCGGTGTCAAACCAGATTGGATGGATGGTGGTGAGAAAGAGAGGGCGGTCGCAAATAGCATTAAAGAAATTGTCAAGCACACTTCGAGACGCAAAGACATGACCCAGAGTGGAAAACGATCAGGGACAGCAGTTAAATTAGCACCGAAGCCAGTACCCAACGCCGTAAAGGATACTACCATAGCCCTTGAGTCTATGGAATCAGCTACTATCAATAATGAGAATGAAAGAACTGAAGCAACTGTAAGTTTGACTTTTCTTGTGTTGAGACAGATCTCTGACACCAATGATCACTGATAGAATTCCTCACGCTTGGAAGATAGTAGCAATCTCACCTCTCGGTCCATCTCTTCTATTCCTGCGGATGAGTCGATCTTTTTGATGCACTTCTTAGACCACGTGTTCCCTTTGCAGTATCCGTTTTACAAACCTAATATTGCCGACGGAGGACGAGGATGGCTGCTAGTTGCCCTACTTCGAACAAAGCCCCTATACCACATAGCTCTTGCTATTAGTATTCATTACCATCGAAAACTATCTTGCGGAGAGATAAACCCAATGGATATTGAATTGGCAGTCCTGCAAGAGCAGCATCTTGAAATATGCATAAAAGTCTTTACCCAAGTGACAGGCGCCTCATGTCCTAGTCATGCGCTAGATATTATGTTTGCAATCCTCCAGCATTTATTCCTTGAAGTAGATACCCCCCCGATGAACGGCCTACCTCACGCTAACAATTTGTGAAGCTTTCAACAGGTGATAATGCATGGCAAGCGCATCTTCGTGCAGCCTCCAATATGCTTCAGAAAGGATTTGATCATGAACAGAGCCAACACGCCCAATCCGATACATACGAGAACTTAGAGACCAGTACACAAAATGACCCTTCTCTCTCCAAGAATGTCCCTATTATGCGTGCACTGGCTGTCGCCCAACAAGTATCGCAACATAGACTTGTAGTATGTGCAATCATTTGGCTCGACATTATTGCCTCTATCACGTCTGGGAAAACTCCGGAGTTGACAAAGTGCCACTCGTATGTCATTTTATATGACTCTCGTATTGACTTTGAAAATGTTATTGGTTGTAAGAATTGGGTGGTGTTTCAGATTGGCCGCATCGCTAGCCTACACAGCGAAATTATTCAAGCCCAGCATGGGATGAAAGGCGATTGTAAAACGTACAAAGAATTGGCTGAGGATATTGAAATGAAGATCCAGCTTGGCATCGCCCAAGAAGCTTCCAAAATCTTCAATAAATCTGACCACGACTCCTGTTCCCAGACTCCCGCTGCACCTGAACCTACCAGCCTTGTTACATACATATTTGCTTGCATGGCCAGTATCTATCTACATTTAGTCATTCAAGGATTCGAGAATTTAGACATTGTCGAGCCATCACTATCTATAGTTATAGAAGTGCTTCGATCTCAAGTCCCGGTGCATTTACTACACAGCCTAGTTTTACCGCTATTTGTTGCTGGTTCTGTGGCAAAAGAAGGAGACAAGCAATTCTTCCGAAACATTTTCTCATCGCCACCATTCCTGGACCCATCATTCAATCATCGTGGAAATATCATATTCATTCTAGAGGAGATCTGGAAGCGGAGACAGTTTTCACATGCTTTTTTCTGGAATGACTGTCTGGGAATTATCGGAAATATGCTATTGATTTAGTGTAACTTCTATTTCTCTGTACCAAGTTTCTAGTCCGTCCATTGAGCAGCCGCACATAGAAGCTATTCCATCACTTAACTTCTCAATTTCTACACATCATATATGTATATCAATGCGACGCATTTAGGCACCAAGTAACAATTTCGGATTCCAAATCAAAGACAACTTAAATGGTACTTTAGGTAAAACTTCTAAGCATTACGATTCTCGCAGTTACCTGAGAAAACTCGGAAAACTTGATTTATTCATATTTATATATAGACATAAAGTGCTATCGCCACCAACGAATGAGTTGAACTGCTCGAAGCCGAACTTCTCCATACAAGAAAAGAAATCTATAGAGTAGGAATTCTAGTGAAAAAACTTGCATGTGAACTGTATTTCCAACAAAGTACTCCCCACACTTACAGCTAGCAAGCTGACTTTACAAAGAGACCCATCGATATCTGTAACGATATCAAGCACAAGACTACAAAAATTTACTAGATAATACCCCGCAAATCGATTATAGACGTCAGCTTTTGCATCGGAACAGCTTAATGATGGCCAGAATCTAACATCGTCTATTACCATGATGGGTGTATTATGTAATGAAAATTCTCATTTCACTGGAAATTATAATCAGTGAAAATTTGGGGGCAAGCCTATTTTGATTATTTTAAGAAATATAATATGGAGTAGATGCATCAGGATCAGGAAAATCAATAGCTTAATTCTCAATAAAGTTTCACTAACTGCGTGAAGACCTTCAAACTCAGTAAGCACAAAAGATGTCATGTTTCGCTCCATTCCTCCCCCATTGATTATGGCTTTGAGATTAGAAATCCGTCATTTTGCAGCTTCTGGAAGACTTGGTGGGGGTCATACTTCCGAGACACGGTCTGTAATTTTGCAAAGTTCTCGGATCCATAGCTTACAAGTGGGTTCTGATCTCTTGAGGCATCGTTCATGAATTCGAAAGGAACAAACAGTCCTCGCTCTTTTCCAAGCTTCTTCCATTTTTCGCTTGTGGCGATAGAGACTGCTCGTACGGTCGCATCGTCGGTGGCATTGGTCCAATCAATGAGAGTTGTCCAACCTAGTGCAATAAGCTATGTTTCCAAAGAAGAGAGGTATAACGCCGGAAGCAAGCTCACATTGGAAGTTTTCATTCGGAAGTCCTAAAGCATTTCCGCCTTTCAGAATGCCTTGTTCAACAAGGCTGGTCGTGACTGGCTGAATCGTCAAAGTTTGATTAGCTCCCGTTGCATTTTTGACTGCAATTGCTTCTTCTCGCCAGAATCCAGAGACGTCTAGGTACAACTGCAGGTCAATCTTGGAACTTGCAGCGCGATAGTCATGGCTTCAGCGGTGTCAGTTTTTATATATTCTTGACAGGCATATGGGTTTCCAAGCTATCTTACCGCTGGGGTTCAGTTGAGAAGGTTGTCGCCAGAAGTTGTGATATGCTGAGTAGTGTCCCGTTAACGGGAGGTACAGCAACTGCAACAGGCGTAATACTTTGGAAAAGACTAAAAGCCGTGGGTGTATTCTCCACAGGTTCTGAGTAGATCAAAAGTATCGTAATACTTTCCAGCCCAATGATAAGACCGACCGTCCCTTTAGGATCGGAAGCACCGTTCTCCTGCCATTCAACAAAGGCACTAAGGATGGCAGGAACTTGTTCGGTTGAGTAGATTATCACCGAGTACCATATATCTCTGACGGGAACAGTATAGAGATCAAATCTCGTTACAACCCCTACAAACCCAAGAATTAGTCGAGGGGTGACAGTAAGAATATTTGGGCTGTACCGAAATTAGGTCCACCGCCGTTCAACGCCCAAAACAAATCTACATTTCGGTCTGCACTCGCATCTACAATGGTTCCATCCGCTAAGACAACCTGTTAGCTAGTTAACATAGAGAGTTTCAGTGATGTGTAGTACTAATACCTCAAAGTTCTTAACATTGTCCGCAGCAAGACCGTACTGTGCTGAGAAGTGAAAGTAACCACCTAAAAGAAACCCAAGTTAGTAGCAAAGGAGCAAGTTTCAGAAGAGCTGCCAAACCTCCGAGGATAAGTCCCCCAACGCCAACGTGTGGAATCCGACCACCGACGACGCTCACTTCGTACGGGTCCAAGGTCGCGTAGACGTCACCCCATCGTCCTCCCGGCCCCAAGCTTGCCACGGTCTTATCCGTACTCACCGCGACTTGGTTAAGCTTTTGCAGGTCGATGAGAAGGCCGGATTGGCCGATACTAGACCAGCCTGGGTTTGGTGAGTGGCCACCACTACGAATGGAGAATTTGATATGGAAGAACTTGACAAGCTTGAGTATAATGGATACATCATTGGTGGATCGTGGACGAACGACACATGCTGGACTCTTCCAGCATGCTTCAGACCTGCATCACAAAGGTTAGCCTCTGGACTCTTTAATCAGGCTACGACATACCAGTTCAACATGACCTCTGTCTGGTCTACGGGTTCTGTATCTACGGACTCGGATCCGAGGATTGCCTGTGCTACATGGCAGGCGAGTGAGATCAATCCGGACTCGAGATAATCGTGTCCATCGAGGAAAGCTGCGAGGTTATAATCACCCTCGAGTGTGCTAATTAGAAGTTGCGTCTGAGACGAAGGCAAAGCCAAGTCACCTACAAACTCAGCGCTTGCACTTTTCATTTCGTCGATTTTGCAAGTGGAAGATGAAGTGGCAATTATCGCAGCAGCACCAGCCAATACATAATAAATCAGACAGAGGGCAAGGATTGCTGATGGGCAACATATACGGAGGTGCCAGGCCTAAGTTATATCACACGGCCTACTGCTGCGTACACCTATCCAAAACATATCTTAGGCCTGGCACCTCCGTAAGCGTCCAGGTGTTGTTATTGTGTTGGTGATACATGATATTAAATTTAACCAGTTGGTGAATGCAATTCAGGTCTTCTTATTACTCCAACATTGACAAAGTAGGACTAACTTCTTCCGGTCTCCGGACCACTTCAATACCAACATCAGCGCCAACCAGAAGAGCTCTACCAGGATCGGGACATGTTCCGAGTGTGCATGCATGTACGACTTTCTAATATCACATATGTCTAATACCACATCCTTACTTTACTAGATGTAAATCAGCTCATGCTCAGTACTTCAATATGCCCCCCCGAGAACCACGGCTGTTTTACTCCCTCGTCTGGCACCACAATCTGCCTCCAGATTTGTGACCGAAATCTTCGAATCGAGCAATGGCAAATACTATTCTCATAACCGGAGCCAACAGTTCTCTTGCCATCCCTGCTGTCCGTCATCTCCTCACCCACTACCCTAGCTACACTGCGCTTCTCACAGTTCGAAACGCTTCTGACGACGACATCAATACCAAAAGACTGCGTAGCACAATTTCAGAGTACACCAATGCGAAAACGTCCATCCGTGAACTCGATCTCTCTAGCCTCTCGGCTGTTCACCAATATGCCAATACTATTGCTGCCGAGATAGCGGACGGCAAACTGCCACCTCTTTCTGGTCTTGTCTGCAATGCCTATTACTGGAATCTGGCTGGTGAAGCTGAATATACCGAAGATGGCTTCGAAAAGACTTTCCAGGTGAACCATCTTGCCCACGTAGCACTAGTCCTCCGTTTGCTTGACAGCTTCTCACCTGATGGTGGCCGCGTGGTGCTGATGACCAGCGATGCCCACTTGCCCGGAAAGAATAGCTTAGAAACGTACCCACCTGCAATTCCCGACGATTTGGAATTGCTCGTGAAGCCAGCACTAGACCGAGATAAGCCTACTGACAACTTTGGACATGGCTTCCATCACTATGCCAACTCCAAGCTTGCAATTTTGATGTGGATGTACGCTCTAAACAAACACCTCTTAAGGGTAAGTAGCATCGATCTAGTCTCTCTGTAGCATTGCTGAAAATAATTGTGAAAGGATCCAAGTCTAAGCAAGATCACTGCAGTCGCCATCAACCCCGGAAACCTGTCTGATTCACGCGCATTGAGAACTAATACCCCTCAAAAACTTGTGAACATGTCCAAGTTCCTCATCAGGCCGCTAGGGCCTCTCCTGAGTTTTATGGATCCTACGATGCGAACTTCGGCTAAGGCCGGTGCCGATGTTATTGATCTTGCGGTGAACAAGGCATCTCCTGGGGACCGGGGCTTTTTCACTCTTCTCAAGAAGGATACTAGCTCACCAGATAGCCTAGATGTTCGCAAACAGCAGGATTTGTGGTTGAAAAGCTTGCAGTGGGCGAGAATCACACAGGAGAACACGTCGCTTAAAGAGCTTCTTTAGTTAAAATGAAGCTAGATTTCACAAAGCTTTAGTTTTTGCTTTTAGGTATGAATTCGTAGCTTCTATCCTTTCTGTACGCAAATTGGTTCTATGATGTGAAAATTTTGAACCTGTGGCCCCCTGTAGTTTATTGATTTTCAAAATGATATGATCAACGGTTTGCGATAAACTCGCTCACTATTGATAATACATTTCCAAGAGAAAAATATAAAGTTGAAGGCAGCTACTCACATAGAGCAACCCTTTTCTATTGAGATTAGCTGATCATTAGAAGTTTTGAGAAGTCTTCTGTATTATTGTCATTTTTTAACATATCTTCAACATATGCGAAGCACTTAATTCTAAGACATTGTTGGGGAATGCGACTATCATTAAGCTTACTCTTAAGATACATACCTCGAAAAATTCGCACTTTGCAGCTTACCAAAGATATTTCCTTGGGTTATATACCATACCTGAGCCCTATTCATAATATATTTGTGGATTGATTCGCCATGAATTGTGTAATACTCTGTAGACGACTAGAAGTACTAAGGAGCGTTAATGGGGGAGATATATAGGCACTGCTACTGCGATACCTTGCTATCAGGCTAAATGATAACGATTGAGCTATATTTGCGGTATAAGAACAAATAACTGCTAAACTAATGAAGTTGATATCTACAATATCGAATGATCATCTTAGGGTAAATATCTCATGAAGTATACAATTGTTAGAAGTCTGAAGCATAAAGTGATACGGCTGTAAGTGCTTTATTAGATGAACAGTAGATGGGCTCTCTAAGAACGACTTCCGGCCCCATGATTGTTATATTTTCGCAATTTTCTTGGAACACAGACCCTCATCAGCCTACGAAATAGTCCCTACAGGGTAAACCCCAGGTAAATATCTTTCACAGGATGAAGAGATCACAGGGCTCAATCCTGGTGATGAACGAGCTGTTAACTGAATGTTTAAACTTCCTCTGTTTTCCATTTCGGATGTTATGTATGGGGGATGTTCCGGGACTCTTTTCCTCATTTGGTGTTTGAATATTTCAGCTGAAACGATAAGGTCGAAATTATAGTAGTAGAGGAGGGACTGAAGAATAGGAGTCAAGAGGTAAGGTTGAATAGGTAGGATTTAAAAAATGAGGATGGATTCGTCACACTGGATTGCGCAGGTAGAGGATTACCCGCTGGAATAACCTGTGTTCAATGAAAACTTTCCAACTTGCTCCACCTTCACCATAATGAGTTCGTATACTTCAAACAATTATTTAGTGGAATCACTGTACTGTACAAATAAGTCAGGTGCTCTATCTACCTAGTAATATGTCACGGTACTATAATAGATACGTAAATACTTCGAAGTATAGCATTTCAAATAAACATAGACGTCATTGTTGTACTCGGAATACCAGAAAAAGATAGTCCTGGGCGGCAACATATAGAGCAACGTATAGGGCGAGTGGGAGCTGAGCTGTATTCCAAGGATCAGCACGTGCTCCAGGACACTAGGAGCTAACTTGGTTCCCTCCAGCACATTCGTCTAGATTTGGTGACTGTGGTATTAATAGTAATCAATTAATGATGGCAGCTGGAACAGAAATGACGAATGCAATCGAGCGATCAGAGCAGAATGATATGAGGTTGGTTATCACTTGAGAGCGCGCCGATACCGATTAACTGCATTACGAGCGAGATTTGTGAATTATCGTCAGAAACAACACGATGTTATAAGCGCACACAATTCACGATCACCGGGTAATGATTGATCGGTACTACTAAATTCATTGAAGTCAGTAGTTACTTCATGGCTTCCTAGGTTCTTGACGGAATTACCTGCGGTGTTGAGTGTGATTGGCCGACCTCGGCGGCCCGTATATCAACCCTAAAGTTGACCTACCCCTGTTCGTACTACAACTGGAGCTAGCTCCACTATCAAATGGATGATAAACTTAGTACTTCAAATCTGAGCTCTGCGGAATGCCTTCTTATTGGTCGTATGGTGCGCGCTCCCCAGCATCAGTAAGGTTGAAAGGGTTAAATCTTTTTTTAACTCCGTGAACAACAGTCGATGCGAGCCGCAGTAACCTGCTAATCAACATGCTGGGAGTAATCAAGCATACCGACACTCCTCTAGGGTTGAAATTAGTGATATTTATCAGCTATACTTGTTCCTAGTTGTCAAGATTACAAGGAAGCAGAGGATTTGATTTCCAATCACTGGATATATATTAACTCATCCACATGTTCATCACATTTCTTAACTCTCTCTATCCACAATGCTTCAGATATTTCGTTTCGTGGCAGATACTTTTCAACGAACGCTTAGTTTTCTTTTTTTTAGAACGCAGGACTTTAAACTATATAAAAGTCTTATATCTAGCGATAAATCTCCAACTATGAAACACATCATTATTCTTGGTGGCTCATATGCCGGTGTTGGCACAGCACATCGACTTTTCAAACAAGCTGGCAAGAACCAATCATTCAGAATCACCATGGTGACCCCGAACACTCACTTTTACTGGAACATTGCCTCACCTCGAGGAATAATCCCGGGAGAATTTGATGATGAAAAACTCTTTCAGCCCATTGAGGCTGGGTTTAAGCAATACGCGCCTACTCGATTTGCATTTATTCTAGGTTCTGCCGAAAGCCTCGATGTCGATTCCAATACGGTTTCAATCTCCAGTCCTGATGGTTCTAACCAAACTCTGGTCTACGACTTCCTCATTATCGCCACTGGTTCCCGTACCCATGATAGGGTGCCATTCAAGGGACTAGAGTCGACCGAGGCAACGAAAGACGCATTGCATGACTTCCAAGTGCAGGTGACGAAAGCGAAGAAGATTGTGGTAGCTGGAGGTGGCGTGACAGGTGTTGAGGTTGCTGGCGAGTTAGGGTTCTCGTATGGAAAAGAGAAGGATATCATCCTAGTGAGTTTGGGATAGAATGTGGTGGCATCATAGATTGAAATCAAAAGTTGTATCGCAGTAATGGAATGCGCTAACATTTGAAAGGTGGCAAGTAGTCCCAAAATTCTCGCACATGGCAAGATACCAGGCAGCGTGTCAAAAACCGCAGCACAGGCACTTCAGCATTTGAAGGTGGATATTATGTTAAACACATCAGTTGTGGCAGCCACAAAGATGCCCAATGGCCAGCAAGAGTTAACCTTATCCGGCGGGGAGCAATTGATCACCGACATGTATATTCCTACATATGGGTTGATCCCAAACTCCTCATATATCCCGTCGAAATTTCTCGACAAGGACGCGTTCGTCATGGTTGATGACCATCTTGCAGTGAAAGGAACCAAGAACATTTGGGCAATCGGCGACGTCAGCGATACTGAGTTTCCCCAGTATCTCTCAACCGAGAGGCAGTCCAAATATCTGGCTAAAGCAATGAGCTTGTTCCTAAGAGATATGCCGGTGCAGCCTTACAAGGCAATGACAGCTCGTACAGCGCCCCCCTCCCATTGACCGAGAAACATATGGCTAACCCCCCTTAGGCGCCTGTGGGTTTCAAATAGGCAAATACACCGCAACTGGCCATTATGGTGATATGAAGATTCCCGGTTTCATAGTAGCTTATATGAGAAAGGGCCTTTTTACTCACATGTTGGAAGGGTTGGTCCAGGGGACATCCTTCTGATGAGTATACTTGTCTGGGGCTTTTGTTTCTTATTATTGCAAATCTTTAGCCTATTTAATATTTTACCGTTAGATTTAGGTATGGTATTCAAAGGTGGTCCACAAACTACAGTTCCGTTTGTTATGTTATTCTAAATCCTTCGGAGACTTGCAGCATAATTTCGCACCATGACCTGAAAGAAATTGGTGGCTTTATAAGGTTATTTTAATTCATGTAGTATATGGCAACTATCTTATCACAGATGATAGACAAGCTGCCAAAATATGCAGTACAAAGTTACTGTTCATATAATCCTTCTGCCCCAAACCTCAAATCTGCACTTTCCAGCCGCCAGGCTATAACTAATAAAACAACCACACGACCAGAAAATGTTACCAACCAAACTGCTCACAGTGAAGTTCCACACTTGGTCCATTTATTCGAATCACCTCTGCGGATATATTTCTTACATCTTTCATGAGTGCCTCGGGCCCACATGCTGCAATAGCAATCCTCTCATCTGGTGAAGCAGTTCCGACTATTGAACGGATGAGGGCTTTGATATCGGGTCTCCCAATGAGTACTTCCAGGGATGAGGTACTGTCCCACGGATTTGCCCGGCTGCTGGAGGTAAGTACTTTCTCGATGTCGTGACGTTGCCCAGTTTCCTTTTGCGTTGAGCTGAGATGGGCTGAGACGGGGAGCATTATTGGCTCTGTGACAACGATATTTTTCTCATCGTCGGCTTCGATGGACTTTATAGATGAATTGGAGTTAAATTTGGTAGGGATAGTGTCGCGGCTGACGTGGATGTGAGTGACAACGCGAGGAGATGCACGAAGAGTAGCGAGGTGATCTTGATACCATTCGAGTGACACTGTCGTTCGTTAGTGAATACTATATTAATACAACCTACCACCAACAACTTACTATGATCTTTAACCGACCAAACAAAGTCTATAGTCGTTTGAGAAGACTCGCCAAGCTTCTTCACCATATCCAAAGCAACACCAAACGTGAATGATGCACCACTTCCTCCTGCGATCAAGATAACTCTATCTGCAGTCTTGACGAAATTTGGAGTAGAGCCATAGGGGCCATCAACTGATGCTCGGAGAACAGCTCCTGGGTTTTTCACGGCGTATTGATGGAGATCGTCCGTAAATCCATCGTAGGCTGCAATGACAAGTTCCAGCGATGTCTCGGTAGCAGAAACTATAGTGAATGGATGGGATTCAATTGAACGGATCTTTGGAATCCAAACGAAGATATGATTGCCGGGGATGGCTCTTGACGGTGACCTACTTAACACAAGTCTGGTCCCATTGTTTGGGAGAGGTGTAATGGTGGCTCGGTTCCCATGAACATACCATAGGAGGTGACTTCCACGCAAGAGACGGTCGGCACCCCATATGGATGCCGCAAAGATGGATATATAAACAGCCTTCTCTGCATGATGCTGAATGTGAAGGGGGAGATATATGATGATGATAAGAAACATAATGATATGTGTGACGTAGAACAGCTCATATCGTACTTTTCGGAACCATATCGCTGCGATGAACGTGATGAACATGGAACATCCACAAACGTAACCAAATATCTGGTCACGCTCAAGCAAGAATGCGATATTGTGCTTAATAGTGAATGCTTGAACGAGAGTGACCATGTGGACAAACATATAAGCGACGGTTGTGTAGCCTCCTATTTGGTGCAAGGGGTTTAATCGTTCGTAGGAATAAGCTGTTAGATAAGCCAAGGGTGTATTCTTCAGTGAGAGCAACGTGATAAACGTCATGTTGAGGAGAGCCATCCTAAGTGAATTAGCGTGGTTTTCTAAGTTTTGAACTGTTTGATCAACGAACCATCCGCATCTTTTCCCGATGGTTGTCAGAGAAGTCCAGCTCATGTTGATCACAGTAAAGGTAATGTTGAAACCCAGGTAGGCGATTATCAAAAATATATGCCCGAATGAGGTACCTCTGGAGATCTGGCGTATGAGTAGATGTCGAACGGATCTAAAAAGATGTTTAGTGAATAGAAGTTCCGAAGAGCTCAATCTAGCTTCGCACCTTGTGATTGCAACCTGAAGTCTCATAATATATGATCTTCTCAAACTCTTAGACGAATAGCGGCTGTACAAGTAACGGCTCCAGTGAGAGATTGTAAACACAGCAATCAACCCAAACATAGCTACTGCAAAATACCATGATACTTGTTCGTTTCTCATGGTTGACAGAGCCATGCTCTTGGCTCTTGTTTTAGCAGCAGCTGCCGCTGCCGCACTTGCGGAACCATTTGATGATTTCTCAGTACCAGAGGTCATAGGCGTCGAGTGACCAGCGTGTGAAGACATTTTGGATATTGAAGGTCGAAGAGTCTAGATCGACCAGAACTGGAAATGGGGATTCAAACGAATGTATACTCCTACCAGGAGCCCAGTCCGCGGCTATTATTTCTTGTTTGTGACTACTGTGTCGTCCGTATCTCCGCCTTCTGCATCAGGAATATGCTTGACGGAGTGCACAAGTCTGGAAGAGAAGCATCGCAACCAAACTTGGTCCCTAGTCGGTACCAAAGTCTGCAACGCGGCCACCAATCACTCTGTCAATCTGGGTAAAACGACTCATTGTGGATTGAGCAAATAGGGGATATGCCACCCTGAAGGAAGGCGCTGGCAATATTCCAAATTTGAGTTGAAACCTGCGTAACACTAAAATCAATTATATTAAAACCTGGGGGAGCAAGGGCTTGAACCTTCAATTCGTGATCCACGACGTGGTCGTCGTGTGGAAACAATCTGGATAATATGCCCCTGTCCGTGTGGGGATTGAGCCAGCATCGACTGCCGAGTGACAAATTCATTACCAACACCTTAACGCCTCAGGGCACACAGCGTGAGCTAATATACAGAAACGTTGTAGAAATTACCGTGAGATAATGATGCATAAATCAGACGTATGCCGGAGGTGAGGGCTGCATCTAGCAGCTGGGTAATAGGATAGCTACGTACAATCACCACTTACTGAGCCCTGGTCTCCCCCTCTGTTATAGATACAAGGTGTTACTTTTTATTTATATTAAATAGAGATTACAGATCTACTGGGTACTCGAATATCCTTGGTATGTATTCTGTACCCCCCTGGTCCCTATTATGTACCAAACCATAACCCATGAAAAGCTTTGCTCTGCTACCGTAGGGGAGCGAGGGGAGTACTGTAGGGGAGAACGATCCTTGCGGGAAATCAACATTCGTATCTGGCTGGCCGCCCGGGAGCATCCGTAAAGGGTCGCAGTAACCCCGGGGAGCCCAGGTCACCGATAATTGTCAGAACTTCGGAGGCGTTGAATTGATATGGTGACTGCTCCGTACCACGTGTGATGGGAAGCAATTAATATAAGCAGCTCATAATCTGGGGAACGTGATTCCTGTAATTTCCCAGATTTCAAGTCAAATAGATTGCTGCTGCTTGAAATGGGGGGAAAGCGGTTATTTACGACCAAAAAAAGAGTTTGCGGTTTGTGGCTTTGCTGGATGATAGGAGACGGCAAGATTGGCTATATTTATGTTATGGTGGCCAGGCTATCGTTGAAGGTCGGTAGTTCTCTTTTTGGCTCTCATTTGCAATGCCGACCCTCGAAACAATCAGATTAGACAGCTATGTTTGATATGAGTAGTTCCGGGAGATAGAACATCTACAGTAGTAGTAGGCTAACCCATAACACTGCTGACATACCTTAGCGAGAATCCCTTTTGTTTTGGATGGCTAGCCTGAGGATTATTAACGTCCTTCCCAATTGACATGTGTTAGTAGCACGTGCAGTAGTAGAGTAGGTAAGGACGTAATGTACCCTTATCTTGTCAAAATGGGAAGGAGATCTTTTGGGCCTGGCCATGCAAGTATTTATGATGCAAGCGCTTGGTTAGCGCTCGTTATGTTCCGGACGCTATGTGTTGGAACCACCGGAGACGGCTTGTTAGTTTAAACCAAGCGGGATGAATACCAAAGAATTCTCAAGAGTACCTAGCAGCTGAAGTAGCCCTGCCCTGCTTTACCGTACTTTTGCTCTTGAAAGTGCATGCAATTATGGACTTTTAGGAAACAAGCTACATACCAAGGAAAAAGCTTATGCTAGCTTCTGATAACAACTGTCCCCTGAACCGCACTAAATCTGACGTGCTCCCTGGGAAAGTTCTCTGAACGGCCCCACTGTTCTCAAAAACCTGCCACTATCCGGTCCTAGGATACCTCCGAGCAGCGATCTGTGAATCTGCACCGGATGCTTCCCCCCTAGATTACAATAGAAGCCCCCCTGGTGCTGGCTTTATTTTCCTGCGTGAGCTGAGAGATATCAAACAACGATTTACGGGGGAAGGGGGGGCGGGTTGTGATTTGTGACCAGTTTTCCAAATCCCAAATCTAAAAAGCACTTCTCGAACATTTCTTGTTTGGACTAAACCGTTAAAGCCCTTTTCTATAGTGTCTGATTTTTGGCGGATTATATACAATCCAATTTATAAATACGTTGATTCCACCACTGAGAGCGGCCTCTTAAATGGAACAAAAAACAAACAGTATCAAAGATGATAGATCAGGTGTTCATTTGTAGGAACACGCGTGGAAGGCATGCATATACGATCTCAAGTGACTAGGACAAGAAATCGCCCGATGTCTCATATTCTACCGTGCAAAACTTACTCCCGGGGGTGAGTAAATAAGATTTTTTTTCCAATTACGCGTGTACTCTATCCGCTGCCCATTCATGCACAAAGCCACCACTTCCTCAGATATGAAGCAGAGATATATAGACATACACGGGAATTCTGATGCCAGTATCTACTTTCAAGACGAGCTGCAAGCTTTTCAAAAGATTGGAAAAACCTCATTGGTGTTAAGTCGGGTTTTTATAGAATTAGGAAGGTAACAAGAAGTCCTCACGCCAAATCAAAATTTATCCCAAAGATAAGTCAATACATTGGAGATATTGCGTGCTTCAGAGAGAACTGTGCGACCAATTGGTGAAAGCAGCAGGGTGGTTCGTTATTCTTACGCGTTTCCCTTTCTGCTTAAAATTGAACAATATGCAAAAGGCTCAATTCACGTTCACATCTGTATCAACGAGCTACCTCTGTGCTTTAGATGTTACTCTTAGTAATGGTCTTCTCAAGCTACAGCTGAACTGCCGAAACCCTATTACAATCAAGCTTTAACGAAGTGGTCAGCCTTTTGTATTTGCCCTTGCTACATTATCTAAACAACTTAATGTATTTTGATTATCGCGGGCTAGAATTTTTGGCGCTTGTTTATAAATCGTGGCAAAGTTTTCAGGTAGCTGAAGGTCATAAGCTTCTTAAGTAGACCAAATATACGGATAAATGGTTGGAAACTTATCCAGACTATCTTTGTACTTTGCTGCAACTTTGAAGCCCCCAAAGGAAAACAATTACTAATTTAGATTATTCATTAATACAAAGGAAATTTTGTCTGCTCTCTTTAGTCTGCTTTGACAAGGAGAGAATGGATGAAGCAATAAATCGCTAGGAAACAACTTTAACTAGTAACTCTATTGTAATTTGAGTAACCTAAAGCTAATAATGAATGATAGCACCTCTGTCTCCACAAGTCGATTACCTCTCTAATTATGCTTGAAAAGTTTACTAGCATGGCCCTAATATTGGTTACCATGTTTTACCTATGGATGGATGTTCTTATGTTGTACTACCAAAACACCTTGTCAGATATGCAAGCAGCATAGGCGCGGATCTTGGTCGCCAGTTTTCAACGAATTGTTATATCTCATAAATATCTTCTATCTGTTGTGTTCTGAAATTTAAGTTGAAAGGTTATATATATATATATTGGGATTTTTTGGCCTCTAAGCGTCTCTTCTTTGAACAGCAAGAACCCGACGATCTGGTTCCACGTGGCTCAAAATTATTTTGTATATTAGGCCTAGACTTCAACATTCCTCATGTAAAACATCCACGTAATTTTAGCAAGTAAGAATTCACCCTAACCTGGATCTGGCAAGGTGGGGCTCTGTAGTTCTTGAAAAACTGCTGCCGGCGTAATTAGCCGGATATTGGAAGACGGATGGCATTTAGGCAGTATGAAACGAACGACCTCGTGGACTCGTTTGACGAAGTAACCTTAAATCGACCACGGGGGATCTGGTACCATAGTCTCTAGAACGGTACAGTTCCAATGTTAATTTATGTGCTTATGCCAGATTGGGATGCCGTGAGACAGCAGTTTTGGGTTGACATCTCTCATTTTCCCCAGTTTGTCGCCACGCGCGAGCTTGGCATACCCGAAGCATTAGAGCTTTTTATGGGAGATGATGGCTTTCTCCCGAGAGGCGTTTCCCCTCATGTGGCTAGACCAGCGTGATGAATCTACCTAATAGTTGTAAATGCTATATTGTTATGCTGCAGAAAGGTGACATCTGTGGTTGAAACCTCGAGAAATAGTGTCACCGATAAGGTATGCTAGGAAACACATCTCGAACCTTTAACCCATATAAACCTAGCGCCTGAAACATGATTTGAAAACACTGGTCACTTCTCCAAAAATAAGTTGTGTGCTCACTATCTCAGGAATTATAGTAGTTCTGAACACGGGATTTATATATGGGTAGTCACATCCGAAATCTATTCCCTCAGGGTTGCAGCTTCGTACTTGACTTAAGAAAGAAGTGTTTCAGTAATTAGAAGAGCTCCCCCATTCATGTTAATTGTTTTACTGCTATACTTAGTTTTTACTTGCTGTTCTACAGAGCCGTAGCTGAAAGTGTAATCCACAAGGGGAACAATTTGGTGACTTTCACATCAAAGCACGTGTACTACTTGGTTCTTTGTAATGGCATATTTTGACATAGAAGCGTATTTATTAATAACTAGATGAAGGCTTTCCATCTAAACAGCAACCGCCTCCTTCCTTTTGGTTTCTCAACCTGGGAGTGTTTTAGTTCTTTCAGTCAAGGGAGGATAGCCCTTTTGCTCCACTCGATTCATTCTTCAACATCCATTCGGATAGCCACCGTTGATAGAAAACCGCTGATGCCCATCTGTCTGACCATCCAAGCAGTTTAGTAGTCCCTGGCCATTCACTCTACTCTGGTCTTATCCTCATGCCCATTTGAAAATTCTTCTCTCTCCGCCCAAATCTGATATTGATTCTGTTGCGCTTTCACCCTTTCATGAACATTCGCATAACCGTGCATATACTTCTTGACTCTGTGACCATGCTGTTTCTTCTGTGAACTTTTGATATGTAAAACATGCTGGGCCTTTTCCATAGCTTTTCGTACTTTCTTAGCTTGCTTATTTTGGACTCTCTCGTCAGCAGTGCAAGGTACCCGTTCGTGGGAGATATATTTCGGTAGTTTCTCTCCGTGAAACTCGGTTGGGTGGGGAAATGATATAGGTGAAGATGTAGAAAAATCAATGAAGTCATCATTTTGCTTCGAACTGATTTCCAGTTCATCGTAACGCAGATTACGGTCTGCCCATGCAGTCTGGCTGCATACCAGTCAGTTAAATAGTTCACATGTGTGAAACCTGTTATTTTTGGATCTGAAAATAAGAGCGGAGAGTGCAAACGTACTTTTTGCGAAAGTTTCGCATTTCATCCAGTAGTTTGGAACATTTTGAATATGATGGTGGCTTGCTAGAATCAGAAACTGTCTGGAGCATAGTAAGAGGCTCATGAATTATAGCAGCACTATTCTCAGAGCCCCTAATCGTAAATCCTAAGGTTTCTTCTGACTGAATTGCGTAGATGGGTGTGTAGTCGTCCATAGGAGAGGGCGATAACAATTTTCGTTGGTTGTTTTCAAGCTTTGTACTGGTGCTGTGTGGATCGAACTGGTGATTATTTCCTATAGCGTAGCTAGAGGCGATATTGTTGCATTTTGCATTTGGAAGGTTCAGTTGCCCGGCTATCAATAACTTGTTCTTATCAATTGAGGTAGGTTGTTTCCAATGGAAGTTATCTGTCAGCATGAAACCATTGTTGGACTGTGAGTTGACGGTACTCAATTGATTGGGGGGTATGGCTGCGCCAGCTATTATGGTCTTAGAGGTAGCTTTCACATCTAGGATGTTGACTTTTGCGGCATTTATAGGGATAAACTGATTATTGTATTCTTGTGTTGGAACTCCAATGTCCGGTGCATGGGTGAATGATATATTCGCTTTTAAATTATGCTTGTCGAGATTGCTGGTACCTCTAACTACTTGGGGAATTCTACGGACGGCATTTTGTTTCCATAGCGACGCAGAGCCAGCCAAATCAAGAATTTTGATTTTTGCTCCGCGATCTGCGAATGGAATGTAATTGCGCTTGTTGGCTTTCTTAGGTGCAAGGCGTGTTGATGATTCTTTGGACATCGCGTTTGGGTTGATGTGTGTATCACCAAGGGCCCCCCGAATGGAATCATTATATTTGCGACTCTTTGTAAAGCTAACAGTATCTAGAAGTTGGCCACCGCCTTCGGAGTTCGCATTGGAGGATATCGAGATACCACTTGTCAAATCGACGGGAATAAAGTCGTGCATGGATGGATCACTGTAATTGATAGCATAAATAGCCTGTATTTTCTCCTTTGGAATGTCTTCCACCGCCTGCGTATCTCTCAAATCGGTAGGAGGACCCCTCAATTTCATAACGTACTCCATCTCCAAATCCTCAGCAAAGGGTTCAGCACTAGCAGTTTCTCGCATCCCCTTGATAATACCAAGGCATTGCTGCATAGTGAAATCATATCGGAGACGATCCATCGTGGTTAAGGCTCGTAGAACTGGTGCTATACCACGTGTGATTCCCGAGTCCTTAGTGACGTCGTATACTGGGGTGAGGTGGCCTTCATTCATCTGGGAGGCATTGAAAACCCTGTTATCAGCTTCTCCTCCTCTGAAATTCAATGACTTGTTTGCCATAAAGCCTTGTGGTATGCTATGAGCGGTGCTCATTTTAATGTCAACTCTTTTCTTGCCTGCAGTGTGCACTTCTCGAATGATAGAAATCGCCCTGGGATGGTCATAAGTATCCACATGTGCGATACTCTTTGGAGTCATAACCTCTGTAACAATGTCTTGTTCTTTGGTAACATCTTTTTTAGCGATGCTGCGACGAGCAGCTTGTAGTGCGCGAACTATCGTGGCCGTTTCTTGGGAACACACAATGTCCATTTGATATCCACTGTCGTGAAATGGGTGAATTTGGTTAACGTGATCTGCCTCTATGCGTCCTAGCGCAATTTTCTCGTTCTCTATGCCCTTAGACTCATCTCTACGCTTGGGTGTGGGCTCCTCGTCCTTGCCTATGGAGTCGTTGCCTATTGTGACAATCATAACAGCTGGGCTGGGCTCTCGAGTAAATGGAAGCTCAACTCTGCAACAGCCAAACCTCGCATTCGATAATTCAGCTATGGCGCGAGTAGCCTCGAAGGATGTGGCAAGGTCAACAAATGCATACATGCATGGACTGCCAGTCTGAGGGTTCTTCGGAATCTCGATGGATTGGCTGTAGACTTTGAACTCAGTAGATGTCAAGATAGTATAAACAATCCAGGGGATGAAATGATAGCTTACATTTTATAGCTCCGAAACAAGGTTTCTAAATCCTCCTCTGTTGGTTCACGCGTTTTGCTGACGTATTGTTTAGGACAACTATGGGGGTTTCTCTCCATGATAACATTGAGAGGAGAATTCTCTGTTTCAACATATATATTATCCGAGTAGTTCTCAGATATGGTAGATTTGCTAATCTGGAGACTGCGGGTACGATGACAATGCTGTATGCTGTTGGCCAGTTGGTTCGTATCAGGAAAGGCGAGGGGATAACCAGCCTGGTTCGCTTGATGTTGAAACGCGATAGTAGTAATGTTATATTTGAACTTTGACATAGCTGACACCGCTTTGTTCGACTTCGCTCGCATCCTCTGCTTGCTTCGTGCGCTTTCTTCTTGTCCTTGCCTGTTAATTATTCCCTCCCCCTGACGACTTGCTATGGTAACTGGGAGATCTCTCTCTCTTTCTCTAAAATTATTGTTCTCTGCCGATTCTACCATTGAACTGATCCAATGCCCCCTCAGCCTTGGTTTCTTTTCTTGGTTGATCTTTACTACCTTTGCGACGCTCTCGGGGGACACTGAGACAAAATCTATAGACTCGGCTTCCAATTGCTTCGCTGGGGTCGGCTCTAGAGTTGTTTCCCGGATCTCATTCTCTAGACTGTGGTTCAATCGTGTTTCCCATGATATGACTATTCGTGAGGCCATGATTGGTGTAGGTAATGAATGAGCTGTGCTGATGTGGAATTATGTCGAACAAATGTTTCAGTTGTTGAGGTCCCAGAGAAAGTTAGCTATGGGAAGGTAGGCACCTATACTTTCCGGTTTTCACTAGTGTGATCGCGCTAACAGTGAAGTAAATTGTTTCGAATATAATTGAGTCAATAATATGGATATTGTTGTTCACCCTCGTTATGATAGAAGACTTTATTGGACAAGACAGGGTTAATCACGCTCTCGTATCACCATAAAAGTAGACAGGACATCATGCATTGAATCTGGTGGTCATACAACTAACCTACAATATAAAACTACACGGACTTTTCTCTTGGTCCAGAAAGCCTTTCGAACTTATCAACACTCATTATAAAAGTCCCTCTTCCTCCTGTCAAACTGCGCAAGTGCTTTAGATACCCCACCATCTCCTTTAAAGGCACGGTCGCCGTAACCTGCCTGGATTGCCCGGGACCAGAGGAATGGATCCCATCGCTGGATGCAAAAGGATCAGGAGGGGCGTATATTCGTGCGGTATCAATAGGCTGTGCATTATCGGTGGAGGAGGTGCTATTTTCATCGCTGTCAAGGGATAACACATGGCCGCCTCGAGCTGAAGACAGGTCGTGCACAATCGTTCCGAGCGAAGACTCATCGCAACTTATAACTACGTTCATTACGGGCTCCATAAGACCAATTTGGTTAGAACTAAACGCAGATTGTAGTGCGGTCTGGACAGCAAGTCGTGCAGAAGAGGAGAGAGCGGCTGGAGATGTGTCCGCGCCGAAGAAATCGTGCAAGGGATCAAATCTGAGGGTGATATGAGTATCATGTAGAGGAAAACCACGACGAGGCCCACGTGCCAGAGCTGCAACTGCACCATTCACGAGGGCTGCTTGGATAACTGAAAGAGATAGCTCATGTGGTAGGATCGGCTCTCCTTCTATGTCGAGTGGCGCTGAGACATCAATAGTGATGGTATTACCATCACGTACGACAGAGTTTTCTGTTGGAGTTTGTTGTGGTGAGATCGGCTGGACCTTAGCCTCACAGCCTGCCTTTCCTTTCTTTCCAGCAACGTCGCGATCAAATATGACTTTATGAAAGGCAGTGTCATATAAGACACACTCTCGGTAGCTTATTTCAATACTACCCATAGTGGCCTTGGCTTTGAAATCGTTGACTAAGCGGTCTCTGGCGATTTCAAGATGCAGTTCACCCATTCCACTAATTAACATCTGACCGGATTCCTCGTCAATGTTCATATGAAGACTAGGATCTTCTCTCAGCAGAAGTGTCAGAATATCAGCCACATTCTTCTCCTCGCTGAGGCTATTAGGTTCTACGGCCGCAAAGAAAACTGGCGGAGGTACATCAATTGGACGGAGTTGAAGAGTGTCAAGCGGTGCCGGAGGACCGGTCTTTGGACTGATACCAGGGAAAGACATCAATGTGTCACCGGTACGCGCATGTTTCAATCCAGCAATGACGCCGATTTGGCCGGTCCCGATATGTGAAATCTCAACAGCGTCGGAGGCTTGCATCTGGAGAAGTCGCTGAGCACGCTCGGTGACATGTAAATTCGTGTTCCAAAGAGCTGCATTTCGATTGATGCTCCCAGAGTAGACGCGCACATATACGAGGACCCCACGCTTCAGATCATTTACCACTTTGAAGGCTAATGCACATCCGTCAATTTGAGACACGAGTGATTTCTGTGTAGCTGCTTTTCTGGCAAGGGCTTTGTTAAGAGTGGGCATGATTGCAAGCTTGCCAGATAAAAGGTCAGACAAACCCCCCTTAATGGTCCCAAGGCTGACTGTAGGATCTGGTCGTTCGGTCGGATCCGGAAGAAGGTCATTAACTGCGTCCAGGAGTGGCTGAACGCCGATGTTCCTGAAGCTCGCACCAGCAAAAACTGGCACCAGCCTCCCAGATCCGTCAATAATACATCGCCTCAGGCTGTCCTTGATAGCCTGCGCAGGAATTGCCATACTGTCGTCTCCACAATCTAACCAAGTTTCAAGTAGTTGCTCATCGTACTCACAGAGAGACTCAATCAGGGCAGCACGCGCTCTAATGATTTCCAATCGTAGGTTGGGATCTTCTTCAATCAAAGCATCCAAAGCGAAAGTAGAAATTACTTTCCCATCACCGCCCTCTTCCCATTTCATGGCGCAAAGATTTACTGCATCTCCTACCCCAATAAACTGTCCCTTCCCATCTTTCCACCAAGGGATTTGACAAACTGCAGGCCAGCCTTGGAGCCGTGATCCAATTTCCTTGATAGTCTTCGCAAATGCAGCACCATCTCTATCCATTTTATTGACGAAAACAATTCTGGGTATGTTCCAGTAGTTGGCTTGAGCCCAAACCTTTTCGGTCTGTGCTTCAACTCCCGCTACACCATCCAGTATACATACAGCTCCGTCCAGTATTCTAAGAGAACGGATAACTTCGAATGTAAAGTCAGCATGTCCTGGTGTGTCAATCAGGTTAATGGTGTGAGAATGGTGAGATCTTGGAACATCGGTATCCGAACTAGCACCTTGGGAATGAGGTGGCCAGTGGAATGTTACAGCAGCCGACTGAATGGTAATGCCTCTTGCTCTCTCAGCTGGAAGAAAGTCGGTTACGGTGGATCCATCATCAACATCTAGATGCCGTCAGATAATGCTTTTTGTAGAGTGTAGCTATGAATCGGAATAAATCTGATCGGAGAGAATTTGATCGGAGAGAAAGGAGTGGAACGCAACAATCACAGAGTTTCAGTAAAATCAAAGATGAAAGTTACATACCTCCTATTCGTCTCGTGAATCCACTGTAGTATAACATGCGTTCCGTGGTTGTGGTCTTCCCCTGTAAATATATCAGTTGATAGGTTACTGTGAAACATATATTCTCAGCTACGTACTGCATCAATATGTGCAATGATACCAATATTGCGGGTACGTTTGAGATTGGAGCTCGTATCATTATGAAGACCGGCATAACCACGTGGTTTTGGACGATATATTGAGGAAGAAATGCATATGCGATGCCATATTGGGCCTCTATGGGGAACCAAAAACCTCATCCCATGGATAAGTTCAATTTCATATGATATGCAGAGGTTTTGAAAGATGAGTAAAACTCGTTACATATAGTACTGAAGCTTTGGTGTTGTCGATGTCTTTTCAAATGGATTTCGCTTATTGAGATGTTTTTCCGCGTGATCGTGACCCTCATTGGTCAGCAATGAAGCTGCCTTGGATTGACACCTTGAGCCGCATCATCACTATCCGTCACTCCGCACCATCCTCACGGACTTCATGTCATAGCAGCGTACGTCGATTTGGTCAACTATCACCTGCGATCGCTTTTAACTCGGGTCGTAAATGCCATTGAATGATCTCATGCGCAGAAACGAGGAAGAGCTATCAATCCGTCACCACCTATAGTCAAAGCTCAATTGCACATCAACATCACCTTTAAGAAGTTCACACATCTGACATTATGGACTACACAGCATCTATAAACGATGCCGATAACCCGGCGGCTGCCTCTCCCTGGGGAACTTCCCCAACTGCCTCTCCTAAGCATGCACGAACAAGCTCCTATCCTACCTCCGAAGGTCCATCTTCCCCCACACCTTACAGCAGTCACCCAACAGGACGATATGGCCACGATGATGATTTGGGAGGAACATACAATAGACCAGAGAGCAGCGCCGGTGACTCTACAGCTGCAAGCGATGCTGGTAGACCAGATACCGCAGATTCCGTTACGCCCAATCGACCAGAAGAGCAACAGAAATACCTGGGGCAGGAACAGCAGTCTCAGAAAACACCACAGCATCAGCGGCATGAACCTCAGAGATATCACGGTGCGGCACGCCACACGCCGCCCGCACCGTCACAGCAACACTATAAACTACAGGCCAAGATCACTGGTTTGGAACGTACTGGCAGGAAAGATCCCATTCTTAGGTTTGATGTTCATGTAAGAATTCTATAGCTACATGCGAAATTGCATGACTGACATTCTAGACAAATCTTCCCAAGTTTCGCACGACCCA
>Ga0247734_1000337_pt1 | contig 41462 bp, 42 predicted proteins | sample UWRJL103311B2_FD_180933 | JGI IMG/M metagenome (GOLD analysis project Ga0247734, IMG submission 180933) | Plant litter microbial communities from Arlington Agricultural Research Station in Wisconsin, United States - UWRJ-L103-311B-2 | ecosystem: Environmental > Terrestrial > Plant litter >...
TATTCTCTTATTTTTCAAAAGTCCGAAAGGGTAATCTCCACATTCCTCACTCTCATACTTTTGCAATTTCACTGACATTTTTTAGAGCCTTGACAACTGATGTAAGCTTGTCAGAAAAAATACTGCAAATGGACCTCCCAGGTGCATTCCTTATCATGGCTGCTGTGGTGTGCTATATTATCGCTGTACAGGATGGTGGGGTGACCAAAGAGTGGAATTCTGCTCACATAGTCGGGCTTCTTGTCGGCTGTGGGCTCATCATTTGCCTTTTCATTGCTGTGGAGTACTTTCAAAAAGAGAGAGCTTTATTGCTGGGAAGGATCTTGAGCGACCGTACAATGATTGTTGGATCTCTATTCATGTTTTTGTAAGTTACCCTAAGGATATCAGGCATAGCGACTAATTACTTTATATCCAGTCTCGGAGGTTCTTTTTTTTGTTTGCTTTATTATCTTCCAATCTACTTCCAATCAATTCAAAACGTCTCAGCTGCGAGCAGTGGGATTCGGAACTTGCCACTCATCATAATAATGAGTATGCTCTTCTATAAACATTGCTATAACTTCATATTGTGCTAACAAAACTTCAGCTCTCTTCGTAGTTATTGCAGGAGGTTTGCTTACGGCTTTCGGACAATTTACTCCATTGATGATAATTGGATCCGGACTTACAACTGTTGGAGCGGGGCTTATTTACACCCTTTCAACGACCTCCTCCACAGGACACTGGATTGGATATCAGATTATTGCAGGAGTTGGAATCGGAGCATGTTTTCAAGTTCCCATCATGGCAGGACAAGCTCTCGCTGCACCCGAAGATATCGCCATTGTAACCTCTATCTTGCTTTGTAAGTGTAGAATCTTCATATCTACCATTTAATATTTCCTCCTTGAATATTCTAACGATCGCGAAGTCTATCAAACCGTTGGCGGTGCTTTCCTTGTTTCAGCAGCAAACTCCGCTTTTCTCAATACGCTCGTTTCCGAACTTCGTATAAATGCCCCATCTATCGATCCAAGCCTCGTTTTGGCAGCTGGTGCGACTGGCTTGAGAGATGTTTTCTCTGCTGCTGAACTACCCTCTGTTCTTGCCTCATATATGGCCGCACTAAAAGTCGCATATGCTATTTCTATCGGAACTGGTGGTCTTGCCTTTGTGGCTTCATTATTTGGACGATGGGTTAGTATCAAGGGGAAGGTCGCTGTTGACGGTGTATGATAAGTGGCTACTAAAGAAACTTTGCGAGATGTTACGCAATGCGTTGCACAGTGCGTCGACATATGCGTGGACGTGGAAATATCACCCCCTTAAGATCTGGCGTATTATTGATGGTTATAACATACGGAATATAATGGTTCGGCCTTGGTACTGTACATCATAAGCGAATATATTCATATATAAATCACGGCATCCGATTAATTACTTCTGGTGGTTAAGTACATGATGGTATTGGCCAAAGATCTACTGTCGCTCCAGTGCTCTTTCAGTAGATTCCGCGTTGAATAGGTTGAATAGCGATGACTACAGTGCTCATTATTACGCCAGCATCTCCATTTCATATTTCATATTTCTCAGCCTTTTGTTTTCAATTTGCTCTCTTCTTGCTTGTCCTAAAGATTAAACGATATCTAAATTCGATTCTTCGAGTTAGACCCAAGAGTAAGCCAAGCACACTATAACATTTCGTTCGGTTTTAGTACTGTCACATGACCATCTAAAAGAAGCATCAATTGGCGAACGCCTCTCCATGCACCGCCCCATTAAAGATCTTGTGAATTTCAGGCATCAAAATAATCTCCTTACATTTAGTTCCCTCTCGGTGGTAAATCTCAAATTTGCGCATTCAATTAAATAAACATGGAGCAACAACTGCCCAAATATATTGATCCTAGGGTGACGACATGGGACACAGATACGCCACAAAGCTCTAACGAAGGATGGATCAACATTGATCCTGAATTATCTGGCAACTCTAGCTCTGGAAACTCGATTTATATAACACCCAGAGAGTCACTCGGAGAGTCACCGCCAGGAACCGTTGTCTCTGTTTCACACCAAATCACAACATGTTTGGCATCTAATTCAAACCCAGCATTTTCACCCTCAAACGTACAACGCAAAACGCCAATATCTTCAACCTGTACAGGTCGTGGCGAGTATGAGCAATCAAAATCGAAAGGGAGGAAAGGACACACCAAGTCGAGACGGGGTTGCTACAATTGCAAGAAAGCTCGGATAAAGGTATTTATTCTCTTCAAAGTTTCTGTATTTTTCAAATCAAGACTGTCTCCTTCGATTGCTATTCAAAAAAAAAACTCTAGACTGATTGTGGTTCTCTCCTCAGTGTAAAGAAAACCGGCCTTCATGTGACTACTGTAGTCATAGAGGTTTGCACTGCCAGTGGCCAGACCTACAAATTAGTATGGCGAACCATACGGAGCCCCAACAGCAAGCTGTTGTACACCGACCCATCCCGAATATTAATATAGACCTTACAGTACGGGGTCCGGTTTTTACAATGCAAGACTTTCGGCTATTCAATCACTTCATAGAATCGGCATACCCTCATCATCCCGTTGGAAACGATTCAGTTTGGACGCATGAGATTCCAAGTCTTGCTTCCGAGGTAATATGCATCCACAATTTGAAGAAGGTGACTAAAGAATGTGGCAGTATGATTTCCTACTCCATGCTATGCTCGCACTGTCAGCTTCCGATCTAGCGAACTCCCGTACTAGCTCTGATTCCCAGGCATCCGAGCTCACAAATACGGGACTCGGCCATCGTGTGAAGGCTATTAGTGCGCTTAATACGGCAATAGGTGCTCCTCTACAGAGCTTTAAACAAGGCAATGCAATGCTAGCTACGTGTTTTGTGTTGGTTTTCCAAAGTGTGTTGATGGATGATGGTCTAATCGAGTATATGTCGTTCATCCGCGGCGTGATTGCAGTCTCTATCCATAGTATGTCTCCATCTTTCCACCTTACCACTTCCAAACTTCAATGCAGCCTCTTCTTTTATTGTTATTACAAAACTGACATTCAACCAGTGGGAACCAATAACCTACGATTCATTTTTCGACATATGTTTAACCAAACAGAGATAATTGAGTCCAACCTCCAAGACATCCAACTGGTTGATCCGGATCTGGCGACCGGCGCTTGCCGTTCTCTAGAAAAATTTGCAAACCTCGTCGTCAATCTACGAGAGGTGGAATACTATGGCTATCTGCTCTCTAGTGCACGTGCTCTATTTACCAGTTCTTCAGCTGGTACGTCTCTAAAAATTCCTATTTCCAAAGGTTCCACGGCGGTTGCCATTTCCTCTCCACGATATTCTGATTCAAACACGAGACAATAACTAATACACCAAACAGCATACAGCCACCTTGCCAAGATCTACGAGCTATTTTGCTACCGAATGTCACACGCCGAGTTCTCCGCCTTCATCGCACCATCCAACGAAGCAGGCAAACTGCTCCAATCACACTTCGCCGCCCTACAATTAGTAATGACCCCCATCACGCTCTCTAAACAAGCAGGCGGTCGTGAGCAACGGAACGAGACAGGACCGGGAGCAGGCACGACGACGAAGTGGTTGGCAAACATGTTCGTATTCCCCTCTCCGCGCGCATATATCTCACCCCACAGCCAGCTAATTGACGATATCGGACGCAGACATCGCAGGATCAAGCCGGAAATGAGAATCTTTTATGAATGGCCGCTTTCTATTGAGAGGGGGGTTAGTGAGGGTAGGGTCCCGTTATGCTTTGCATCGGCTAGTGCCGAGTGCTGAATCCCGCTTCATATATCCAGGGATGGAAGTGGTTTCTAGCCTGTGCCTTATTCGTGTTTGATAAGAAGTTAGAACTAATGATACCAATGATTACCTAATCTAGTTAACACCACTCTTTGACTTAATTACTCCCTTTTGCCATCGATATTGTCGCTTGCATCACCATAAATCTCCTCCCCAAACTTCGTTCGTTCGTTCGGGTTGTTCTACAGCAGTAAGAGTAGCGCAGAATCCCGAAAATCCGATTTCTCCAGCAAAGCACCAAGGAGAATAAAATAAAACACTTCACAATTATGGTACTTCAAGAGATGTTGTGGATGGAAATTATTATTATTTTCCCACGGAGTCCATTTCTCCTTTCGCCCAAGAGCGTTTGTCATACACATCGTTATACAGTCATTTACATAAAAGTTCCCCTGGTATCTCATCGCTAAAAGTAAGACAAATCCAAATCCAAAAAATCAAGTCCCACCGAAAAAGTAACGTCTCATCTTCCCCAAGTACCCCAGGTTTGCTCTCCGTCGTCTCTTCTTCTGGCACCTCTTCGGTCCTCATATACCGGCTGGCCCCTTATTGGGCTCGTCTCTCTATATCGCCTCTCCTCATACACGGGCGGCACTCTAGTGGTTGGCTTCGGTATCGTGACTGGCAATGTCTTGATAAAACCACTGCGAGGCATGTCCCAGGTATTCTTCGACTCGTCAAAGGCATTCACGTATAAGATACGGCCCGAGACCAAGGATTCGGACCAGCTGTTCTTGAGATGATCCATATAGCGGTCCCATTCCTTGATGGAGACGACGATCTCGGTGGGCTTTTTTGGCTTCTTCTCCTCTTTCTTCTCGGCTTTCTTCTCGGGCTTTTTCTCTGCTGGCTTGGGAGCCGGTGGGGGCGTCTCGAGGCGTTGTCCCAATGAAGCGAAGTAGTCGGTGGTGCTATCTTCAACCCGTTGGATTGTTCTTAACATATCTCTGAAGCCGGGCAGACCGGTGTCCCGCCGCGAAGCAATGTCATTGAGTCGCCGTTCGACCTCTTCTGTGGCGCGGATGTTGGATTTCAATCCTGATCGGGAGATGTCGTCGCCGAGATCAAACCGCGAGCCAAAGACTTTCCGGAGAGCAGCGTATTCGATTTGGATGGCCTGGTTGGAGGATTTGAGGCCGATTTGCAGAGAGTTTAGCGATTCATGCTTGGGACCGACATTGCGGTGGGCAAAGATGGCATCGCAGAGTTCGTCACAGCGTTTGAAGACTGAGACCAGGTGGGTCACGTGTAGCTTGAATGCGGTAGGCGACATGGTGTAAATAGATTGGAAAGCCAACTTGACTTTTGTTGGAGTGAGTTTAACTGATGTGTCTTTGATATATCAAGGCAATCTTTGGAGCTTTGAAGAGTTGGAATAATATGAAAGAAAAGTAGATGGAATCCGGGGGAGGAATCGGGTTTATATCTAACCTACCTACTAACCTACCTTTAGAGTTCATGTCACACATCCCTTTCGGTGAAGAAGGAGAGGCAGGGGGAGCAAATCTGCCTGAGCCACAGCCAATGCCAAAGTTCATGTATGAACAAGGTTCGAGCAGGCCATCTCACAGGTCACCAACTCGTCAGCCACAGGGCAAGTGGGTCGAATAGTTGCTTTTGGACTTTGAAATCAAGGTGACTGCCTACAGCTAGCTATGTTTTGTCGGCGTCTGATGACTCTCACCACCTCGTCTAAAGAAAACTAAAAAGAAAATCTGGCATGAACAAGTGGACGATTGGACTGTTGCCTCGATTCTGACATAAAGGATCTGCCGAAACCGCTGCACAAGCACCACCCCAAAGTCAATATTTCAGGAATTGATTCATGCTCAACCCGTTCCAAGGTGAGATTTTGGTGTCCGAATTTGCCGGCGCGGGTTGATTCTCCCTCCGAGCGAAACCGCTTGCGTCTTCTTTGTGTGAGGGTGAGAGGGGGCAAGGCAGATTTCCTCGACTCTGTGGACGGGGGAATGTGGAGGCTGTGTGGACAGGACATGCCGTGACTGGTTGAAGCGCACGCCAAGTTGTTGGATGAGGCATTTGATTGCGAGCGCTTTCAAGTGTTCCCCGCAAATCTTGGGAAAAAGACTTTCTGCATGCGTGGGCAAAAAGTATGCTTGGTGGATGGGTGACCTCAGCTGGTGTCGCTCGCCGAGTGAGGCAGTGCTGGCAGTGATGCAGTGGTGGTTGGTGAATGTGATGTGACGTGGATGATTGGTGGATGGTGGCGGGCGCAGGAATATCGTATGTTTTTGCTAGCGCGCGCAGTCAAGCTGTCCCCGCATAACATTTGATGATTGATCGACCTTTTTAGCCATGCCATAACATACTATTACCATACCATACTCAGCCACCGAAACTCATCCAAGTCCTGGGAAACATCTGACCTCCCTCCTCCCTCGAGCCCCCTTTTCCAAGCCTAGTGTATAGGAATTGGTTGCGAGCGCGACCAGAGTCCTACAGGTGGAGTGGAGTAGATTCGTAATCTTTCAGCTGGGTCGGCCACCTTTTCGTGTTTTCGTGTTTTCGTACGAAGAGGCACAGCTACTCGCCGAGAACCAACCACTCACAGGCTTTGATCCGTAATGAAAATTCTTCCTCCTGACGCGCGTGCATTGGCAAAGGGGGGGAAAGGATGCGATGTCAAACACACACAAGACTGCTTGAGGTCGATCATGTCCTCACATTCAGTATTGTAGAGCGAAGGCAAAGCTGACGGCTCGAGTGGATGGGTTGGGATGATTTGCGACACCAAATCTCTCTCTAAGGCTAGCTGCGAAAGCAAACCTGCTGAATGCTCCTCCTCCACCTCAGAAAGGAATGCAAAATTCGATCATGTGAGGGTATAAATAGGTAACTGTTGTCTGTTTTCTGTCGACTGTCGACTCTACGCTATCAGCGGAGAACTGCCATGAACGCTTTCTACCTCATGATGGATGATGATGTTCTAAGGAGCAATGCAAAAGTGACAAGATCTCTTCCATGGTCACGAAAGTCTCCAATATCGAGACTAATCAGATCTTTAAGGAAAGAATGACAATCGTAAACCTCAAGCATTGATTCTTGAGTGTTGAGAGAGTGCAGTTTTGAGGGGATGCGCTAAGATCTTTCCACTTCTATATATACCTAGATATCAAAGCGCGTTAACATTTGTTGCTCTCGCTGAGACTGCATTTATTTCGACAAACGGGAGAATAAAGGGTGCTAAGGTCACGGGATACATTTAGACTTTGACACGAATATGCAATAGGCTTTAAACTTTAGACGGTTAGACCGAGCAAGCTTCCGTGGGTATATAAGAAAGAGCTGCTGGTCTGCCAATCCTCCATCGTTGCTCGGGAAGGTCCATCAGTAAGGCTAGAAGGCTACCATTACGGTCCATTTATATCCAGATGACTGACCATCCATTACCAATCGGACCCCTCTTTCATGCACTGCAAGGTATAGAATATTGGCTTGCTATAGAACCTAGTGTATTGTATGTTATGCAATCTACGATTCTTAGTAACAAACAATATGTGTGAATAATTGGATGGCCCCGCCTCACACCGATGGATGCATACCTAGACAGAGACCTATGGTACAGTACCATGTCGCTAAGTAAGGACTATCCACATCCACATTCACTTCTCCCATATATCAAACAAACTACGTTGGTAATCAACCCAAACCAACCAAAACAAAGCGAGTGCACTGATGAGGCCCTCGATCTCCTAATCCCGACAACTTGGTTGGGCCCCCAACCTTGCATCCAGAACATATGCAAGGGTCCTTTCAGTGGCGGGGGGACGTGTTGATTTAAAAATGGAACCGTGAGTCGCACCATAAAGTGTGCGCGCTATCGCAATCCGCTGCTGAGGCTATTTTCTCCTTCAACTTCGTGGACATCAGACCTAGCGAGAAGTTTGATTCTCATAGATACAATCCCCAGCGGAAATTCTTCATCTCCAAGAAGAGACTTTGTGCGTGACACGGCTCCAACTAAGGGGTTTTTACCGGACACTTTATCAAGGGCGAAATTCGATGAGGCTAAACAGGAGCAAGCTAAACCCCGAGGTTTGTTGACAAGACTAAGGGGGTTGAATTTGTTAGGATATATTGGGATTAACGGTCCGGATTAACAAGTCCGCCAAACGCCAACACTCCGGATAGTCGTAAACGGGCAGAATATGTCTTCTATGGCCTTCGATGCTGTAGATGTGGCACGACGTATTCTAGCCTTGTTTGATCCCGAAACTGGCTGTCTTCTAGAGGACGCATATAGCCCAGAGGGAAGTCCAATCTCACAGACGTCAGATGCCCCTATCTTGGAACTTCCTGAGCCATCGATACCTCCGCTAGATCAACCTCTCGAGATCCATGACCCATTACCGACGAAAAACACCGACATGAGTTGTCTGGAAATTTCAAGAACCGAGAGTGATAGGAGCAATTTCAAAAACTGGGCTATACAAAAGGTAATTTTACCCCATTTTTGAGATCGATTCACAAAAAAAACACACACTAAAATATCCTCAGCTTTTTTGGGACAAGGACGCAGATTTGGAAGAACACGAGGTTGCGGGAGGGCCCGCACGGAAGTTTCCGGACGTTTGCGGAGTGTTTGTTGATACCACTAGCGCGAAGGGAATGGCAGTAATAAGCTGTGATGGCTATCCTGTACGACAGGTTACCACGGGGAGTCGAGATGCAGGCGATTCCTACGTAGAGATGTCCATCTCCAAGGGCGAATCCTGCAGAGTATATGGCGACGCTAGGGTGTTATATTTCAGCCGGCCAGGTATGGTTGATCAGGAAACGACACAGACAGTCCAAACTCCACCAGCACCAACGATAGTACAGACGAAGATACCATCACCCATCTTGCAACCCCCCGATGTGCTCCCTGGCGTGCGGCTTCCAGGATTCCAAGACTTCGTCGCTGGCGTGCTGCCCGAATCTGAGATACCGCCCGTGATTACGGTGCGGTTCCAAAAGGACGGCCAGTGCCGCTTCGGCAAAGCCTATGACTTCCTCTACTGCATCTGGCCGAAGATGAAATCTACGGATTTTTTCTTCCGCTGGAAAAAATACACGGGCCGTGGAGGTTCGCAGGGTCCATCGGCGTTGCTCTTGTCGCTTCCACATGCAATGCCGCATCCGAGACAGATAGCGTTGGCGAGACATCTCGAAGATGATTTCCGCTATGCTAAGAAAACCATACCCAAGGAGTTCGAGAAGGCGAAGTTACTCAATAAAAACTTGAGGGAGTTTGTTGTTTATGTTACTGAACCGGGTTGGGGTTCGAAGGCTGGGTAGAGGGTCAAAGACAGGAGTATGAATATCTTGCTTCAGATTCATGGCCCTGTCTGTGGTATCTTACCTACCTGCGATGTAAATTTGGATTGGGCAAAGACTGCCGTGGATATAATGACAACGATAATGATACATCTTAGAAGAATAGATAGAGAAAATTAACATTTTCGCACAGCCAACTCCATCTTTAGGCTCGTAGAGTTTAATGCCACCAAGAGAGCCGAGCCAGCAACAACTACGCCAGCTTACACAATAGGGATAGTAGATTTCAAGGTTTCTCCACAATAGCAGAGAAGAATTACTGCAAACAAAAATTTACACTCACGTTCGTTGTATATCATCTCGTTCCATGTCAATTTAACCATAACTATCTAGTCCAAGCCGCTTTCTGGTTTTGATACAGGTATATTTGGACCCCCTTGAACCGCGCTGTGGTCTTTCCACCTTTCGCATACACATTTTACCGCCATCAACTCAATCATATGTATACCAACCCCAAAAGCGTGGCGCGACAAGAAACCTCTAGGAGAATCATTAGTACACAAATGTTAGAAATCTCAAACTGGAGTAGTGAAGCTCACCAATGGTTCCTCTACTCTACGCTTAATCGGAGCTTTCCGAATGTTTACACCTCTCTATAAGAGATGCACGATATTATACTCCCACTAGTGTTTGCGGCTATCACTTCCCAGCAAGCTTCAAAGCTTTCGGTCCAGCTAGTCCAGCGCCGTCTTTGGTCTTCAAGATCTTGCTAAAGATATCATTAAGATACTGGCCCTTGGCTAGCTCGAAATGGTTGCACTTGCCGTGATCAAAGTTCATACTGGTGATGAATTGATCCCAATGTGTGCAGACGGTTTCAATGAGCTTTGGATGGCTACCGCGGTTGACGTAGCGTTCGCGGTACTCTTCTTTAGCGTCTCTTCTTGGGTAAACGGATGAAAATGCAAAGCCTTGCTCGATGAGGAAATCGCCAATCTATAATGCGACGGGGTTAGTATTCATCAACAGTAAAATCGAAAGGGGGATAGCGATGCTGGTGTCAGGAAAGAACCTACAAATCGATGCGCTGGAAGCAAAAGAACGGTGTCGGGCTCCTTTGCGAGCTCACGGAGACCAGCGAGAAATGCCGCCTCGTTTCCTTTCGCATAGTTTGGCTCATCTAGGATTTGTTCTATGTTCCACGGCTGGTACTTTCCGGCTGTAGCATTCTGTTTGAGGGTGCTTTTTCCGATGCCAGGAAAGCCAACGATGATTGTAGCTTGCTGCATGTTTTTTGGTTCTTCCACTTCCTTTTCCTTGGGCGACATGTTGGCGGGGAGAAATAGTTTGATGAGATTAATTTTAATTTTAATCATGTTCATGTTGGTACCAACAGAATGTGGCCCTTTACTGCTTCTGGGTTTGGTACTCCTTTGTGAGAATTTATACCGTGTTGCATCCGTACAAAGACTTGAATCCCCATGTGACAGCATTGTTTATTCACTTGTTTCTAGCTGTATGCTGGACTTGAAAAAGGGGTAGTCAACAGGTTTGATAGTGTGATTGATCTCAATATAAATGCGCAGGTCATCAATCATAAGGGATTATGGGGGGGGTTTAGATATTCAAGTACACAGTACAAGACGGGCATGACCTGCCCAGCCGATTCGTGCGCCACCAACGCCAGTATGAACTTGCTGCGCGCTCCATAAATGCAAAGTTTGAAAAGTGGTGGATGAGCACGGAGTCGGCACATGATTTGAAGGAGCTAGAGGGAACAACTAACAATTAATCGCGACGTTGCCGCCTTGATTTGTCGGTGAGCGGATTTGCCAACAAGCAAGGGAGCAAGGTTAACAAGGCCGTGGGTCGCATCGCTAAGGCTAAAATGACTCCGCCCGCACGCTTATGGCCCCAGTGGAACAATGCAAATGGTCAATGGTCAACTAAGATTGCAAGCCAAAACCTTCCAGCCTCAATAGGATTTCCAGGCACACTCTGTGGGGATTCTCGCCTAGTAGGAGGTCTTGGGAATCTCACCAAACGACGGATGCATCCTCGTACCGTGTTCAACCAGCACCTACCTACTTGCTAACTAACTTACGAGATGACCAGCACAGCACACCGACGGGGAGTTGCCTACATTCATGGTCATTATTCAATTTCGACTCAACTACTATCTGGGCTGAGTAAAAGAAAATATGCTTGAATTTGATTCCAACAAACACGAGCACCATGCTGTTGATTTGACTCCTTTCACAGTCAAAATTGGCTGACTCAGGATGACCCGACAGTGTATACAAGTCACTTTGTCATCGATCCCTCACAACGCAGACGAGCCGGCTCGTTGCTCTCGAATCCTCAGCCAACAGAGGTTGACAGCACACCTGCAGTCTCACCTGCGTGTTAGGCTGTAATACAAACTTACCCGCGCAATGTTAATGTCTATATTGGACTCAAAATTATTGCCGATTTGCGCCAGTCAATATGTCATATGTCCCAGCCAACAAGCTGTGATAACAAATTTCCTTATGTTATAAGGTAATTATTTCAAAAAGTTCCTTCTCCATGTGGATCGGGTTCGCATCATCCTACTGATCCGTACGTCAAGTTGCGATACATAGGATTGCCTTGGAAAGCAGTCCAGGTTGGCAAGTCGATCCATCATCATGCGGTAAGGTTTCATGCACGACTACGATAGCGGCATATATATTCGATGGTTCGCATTAGAGCTTGTAGATATTTGGTGAGATAAACCCCAAGCACATCTGCCTGCATTTAGTGCTGGCCGTTCATTACCAAGGGTATACCAGAGAATAGCTTCTCAACGAAGCTTATTTTAGGCAGTGAATCTGCTGCTGCTTCAGCTTCGAGCTAATGTCTAACCCGGTGCCTATCTTGATACTAAACATTGATGAACTTCCAACACCGAGTGGTTCCCCCCGCCAGCCTCACCTAGTGATCTCATATAAGCCCCATCGCGAAACCCTTACTTTAATCAGTCAGCAGGTCAGCTCTGAAAAGAGGTGTCCGGTGTATTTCCCTGTTCGTATGGGAAGTTTATTGCTGTTTCTGGGTCTTTCTTCAGTTCTAGAACTTATCATTTCGTGAGGATGAGCTTTTGTAACGCTGGTAAATATCACGCCATGTACCACGCGGCTAGGTTACTGGCGATTTTGCACTAGACTTAATCATGTTTGCTTATCTATGTTGGTTGTAAGTTCATGGTATGCAATGAAAATTTCCAGAGCTGAAATATTATAATATGAACTGAGTCTCGGAGTGCCGAAGTAGGAACCACATCCTATTATATCTACTATATATTTCCTTCCACCTAGCGGTTCTTCCTTTTGAGATCTCATTACAGTTCATGTATTGTATTTTGAAATAAAGAACAAAGCCTTTATATAACTATAATATCAACTGTGATTTCCTCCCAGTGGTTTGTTCTCGAGTAACATAGTTAGCGGCGACAAGCTGAGTACGCGTTGTACAGGAGCAGCGCTTCACCGCTTCTCTAGCAGTTCTCAAAAATGGAAGTATTAATGCGCCTATCGGCAGGCTCGGTTCCTCAAAGACTAAGAGAACTATGCTCATTGTTTGCCAACTATGAACATTACAAAATTCACAATCGTAACAGCATCGCTGATAAATTGGATGTCCTCTGAGATTTCATTCTCTGCTGGTGCCTTGGATCCACAACACTGCTGCGAGAAGGCTATTGGTGGATCTAACTTAGAATGATCTAGCCATGAATTTGAGCAAGGTGCTATCGCCGCTAGTCCTGTTCCTCCTTGTAAGAACGCTCCTTGAAGAGGAGAAAGCACGGTGTTCTTAGTAAGAAACTGGTCATTTTCGGGCGTTGGAACGTTATCGCCCGCACTTCTAGGACAAATCAAAGGTGCCTACCATGGAAGAAACCTTTATCGGCCCTGCAACCTATTATACGGATCGTAAATGGGATTGACAATATAACACCTTTACCTAATTCGACCTATCTGGAAATAAAAAAAGTTGTATCGTACTCAAAAGACGGCTCATTTTTCTCTCGACAAGCAGATCCGACCAACACAGTTCGTGCGAAACAACTCTGTGTTACCCTAGCTAGATAATATACGCGGTCTTCTGATTCAGGCTTGTTGCTATGTGTATGAATTGAGCTGTCTAACATATAGCTTGTCTAAAATAGTAAACAATGTTCCTAATTTGGGTTCTTCTTCTGCCTCCACCGTCATTTTTCATCACTTTCATCACTCCTTCTCCACCATCCTCCCGAGAAAGATTTAGACTCCCATCTTCCCTTCCTTAACCATTCCATACATCCTAGTTCTTCTTCCAAGCATTCTCAAAGTCTTCAACTTGCTTCATAGCTTTAGCTAGATGCTTATCATTCCCTCTGGCGTTGTTGTCAGCAGGGGTTGCACCAGAGTAACGTTCTGAAACGGTTGGCTCTGCTCGGAGATATTTTTGGAGTGTGTATGACGGTTTCTCTTTAATTTCCCTGGAGATATTGTCATCAGTTTGCGACATGGAATATTTCTATGCTGAGTCAGGTATACTTGTAATTGCCATTGTTTCGAGAATATGCAGCTGGTGGAGAAGGCATGCTTTGGTAATTACTGATCAAGACTTGAGGTGTAGGCTAGACTTTGCTATGCTTCGTTTTTGTAGTGTGGTCGCTGATTCTGGCTTCTCGTCTTCTTCACCAAAGTCTTTGGTCCTTTTTATATACCATTTGGTTGGTATTCAATACATTTTCCTGGATGCAAAACAGGGACATAAAACTATTCCTGATGCTAATATTCCAGCATTTGTGCAGCTTTTTCCTGAGGTTTAATTTCCTAGCCCTGATTCTTTTCATGTTGCCCAGCAGGTTTTATCAGCTTCCAACGAGGCTATGCAGGTTTTGTATACTTTTATCTTGAGACAGGAATAAGCTCGCGTGTACTGTAGTTTGGATCAAACAACTAGCAAAGTTACAGAAAATTCTTCTTGAAGCGCATTAAGATACTGATTTAAGATTATCCCAGCTTCATAGGTCAAAATACGTATGGGAAAGGGAGCAGCAAGTTCACGCATAGGGGAAAGCCTTCCAAAGTTACGGCCAATTGAAAGACAATCTAGCGAAATCCTGTGCTTAGCATCATTGTAAAAAACCAGTATGCATCTAACTTTCCGGGTATTTTCAACGATGAAACCTGGTATACGGTGAAGCTGCCTTGACAGTTGATTGGTTCGGTCAGGGAACGCCTTGGTGCCCAATTGAAGCAAACCTGGGCGATTGTACAACCTGACAAAAACCTGACAAGAACCTGGCAAGAACCTGACGAAAAAAACAAAACCTGGTGCTAAAACCTGGCGATGAAAGCTGGTAACAATTTTCGCTCCCAGGTTATATAAAGTGATGCCTGGACCTGGACACTTATATACAACAATCCCCCCTTTTGTAAAACAATAGTTGCACATTCTGGTTTTGCCAGTGTTCTCTTTCAATCAGTCTACTATCTGCTAACGTTATCATTCATCAGACGTGGTATTCGAAGAAAGCCTCACTCACATTGCCCCCGTACAACCGCTATTCCACGGTCTCTGATATGAGTTCACAAACGCGACGCATTCCTCCCAACGAGTGGGAGGAGCGAAAGGGTGATATCTTGAATTTTATTAGTCAAAAAGGCTACACTCTCAAGAAGACGAAGGATGTCATGAAGACTGAACATGAATTTGACGCAAGGTACGAAACTCGTTCCCTTTACACGTCTTCGGTTTGACAAATCTCTAGCATATCACAATACGAAGCACAGTTTCGCATCTGGAAATTTCGCAAGAACCTCTCTAAAGATGAGTGGGCAGCTGTAATTGAAATTATTGATAAACTTGACTCTCAACACAAAGAATTCAGGATACTTATTTCTGGCGAACTGGTTGACCCAATTAGACTTCAGAGAGCGAGACGAATGTACAAGAAAGAGAAATATCGGAACTCAACTAGAACGATACAAGGTAATCCGCAGCCTTAACCATAGACTGTGGAAACATCGCTGACATTATGAGTTCAGGGCGCTTCTCTGACCTGCAAAACGTTTTGATCGAGATTCGAGGGCATGATGGAATCTGGAGTCCTTATTTGAACTACAGCAACTCTGTCCGTCATGCACAGAGCGAAACTCATAGACAATCTGCTTTACCAAACGCCTCAATGGTCGACGGTCCGACATTTGTTCCAAACGTTCAGCAAGAGTCACATGATCAAGCGTATGAGGAGATTGGTGTTCTCGATACTGCAAGTGGACCACAACCAGATCTATCACATGATTTTGATATTGATTATCTTATCGAATACGCTGTTGGGGAAGCGCCTTGGCTAGTATCCTCCGAAGTTTCACGACTTAGTACGCCGATGGCATTCATTCAGCAAGTCCCACAACCCGAAATACCAAGCGTTGATGACTGGAACTTTGGGTCACCCTTCTTGGGTTCAATGATTTGGGCAAGATCTCCAAGTCCATTGTATTCACCTACACCTTCAAAACTCTCTATCGGTAGCAATATCAACCACATTCTAGACGCGTTGCCGTTCAAATATTTCATGAAAGATCTTCGACCTATAGGTGGGTGGTAATTTCCAATCTTGAAACATTTACAAGGTTTTCTTACACTACATGAACCACTTTTTGTCCTATAAGGACGACTAACATTTCATTAGGAAGCTACTCTGCGAACCGATCTCTTAGCTTTAATAGTACCAACTCATTTACAATTTCGAGCTCATTAGGACACTTTCAAGAGGATATCAACTCGTGTTTGACTGAAAATAACGGAAACGTGAGCCGCTATGAAGTGCCAAAATCAAAACCAAATGTGACCGATCTTTTGTCATCCCTCAGAAACCAACTGCCCAATATGGAACTTCAAGGAGTTCACAACAACAGGGACAGTCTCATGACGGAGGACGAGATGCTTCAAGTCAAGCTAGATGAAATACTGTTATTTTCGACTGCCAATGGTTTTATGGGTCTTGAGGGCATTCCTATCCAGTGTGTGCTCAAATACTTCCGTAGATCCGGGAATAACCGTCTACTGCTGGAAATGAATAATAGTCATGTTGGAAAGTCATTGGCTGAAAATCTTTTTCGAGCCGCGATTGAAGACCAAGACAAGGATACCCTCAAATACTTGTTGGCTTTTCCTTCCATTGACGTTAATTTAATAATTTGCACGGTTAAAGGTCAGAAGTATACACCCATTGAAAGAGCTGCAAATCTCCACGATCTTGGAATAGTCAAATTGTTGCTTGAAGCAAAAGCTGACGTGAGGAAGACATATGAATCTGACCCCTTGGATGGAGGTCCACTTGAAAGACTTATCGATGGTTTTGGAAGGACTGAAAGTGCCACAACCAATATTATCGAAATTGGCAAGTTACTACTAGACAATGGTGCTGAATTACACTTTAGAGCTGTCGAGGGCGCATTCGAGTTACAAAATTCACAAACCCTAGCTTATTTTCTTGTTTCCAGAGTATCTAACTCTAACCATGCGACATTTATCCGTGAAGGAGTTTTGAGTCTTATTGCTACACATCTTGATGACTCGCAGGCTACACAGGCTACCAAGAATATCATCATGGCTTGTGAACATTCAAAATGCCAAAGATGTAAGAAAGAATATGAGAGAAAGCTTGACTGGGCTTTGATACAAGCTGCAAAATACGGACGCTTGGAACTTGCTAAGCTGCTTCTGCTCTACTCTAAAACTCCGCAAAGAGTCCTGAGCGCCGCGCTTCGATCCAATAACCCCGAACTCATTGAGCTTATCATCACTTTAAAACCAGACTTTAATGCTCCTGCACATAGCATCGATTACGAAGAAGATGAATCCAAATATGAATCTGAGGATACCACATCATACGCAGAAGCAATCGAAGCCAGAAACGAGAAGCTGATTCTCGAAATGGAGAAAAAAGGTGCTCTTGGACTTCTGCATGAAGGCGGACGCTTCAAACCTGCGATCACTGCCGCATCCAGAATTGGCGATATCGTTTGTGTTCGAAAATTTCTGGAGTGTTGCCCTTCCCCTGTGCCTTCTCATATGACCGCAGCATTAATGTGCGCTATAAATCAAGATCACGAGGAAGTTTTCAATGCTTTACTTGACGCTGGGGCTGATGTTAACGTTAACGTACGCAGCCTCGAATTTCCATCAGAGGATACATTGTTTTCTGCTGTGATCCGCAAAAGCCCCAGCATGGTCAGGGCAATTATGGATGCAGATTTCGAGTCCATGCCCTTTTGGAGAACCCTCCGATACAAAGGCGTGGAAACCACCATTATCGAACAAGCACTCATATGGGGAGATAGAGAGATCATCCAAGACCTTATATCTACTTTTCCAAGCACTTCTCTCAGGTATGAAAATGCTCAGCTCATTTTGGACTCGGTAGATATGGCACAATTCGATTTTCTCCTTGGGTGTAGAGTATGTTCTACTTATCTTCTCACCCGGTTCCTCGAAATTGGATTGGATCAAGGCAATGCCGAGCTGGTCAAGCAACTTGTGGATAGAGGCGCAGATCCTACTGACCCAAGAGTTTTAGCCACATGTTTAGCAAAATACCCTACAATAGTCCGCGAACGTATGTCTTTTTGGAAGGGTAATCATATTATACCTCGCTTTGGAACTACGGCTTTAACGGCTGCAATTAAAAGTGGTCCAACTGGACTTGCAGCTGTGAAACTTTTACTTGAGACTGGGTTCGTCGATGCAAAATCTTTTGATAATCATTTGACACCGCTCGGAGTGGCGATTAAGGTTGTTCGGAATGGTCATCATGCCGACTTTGAAGTGATAAGGAGCCTTCTGAACTATGGCTGCGATCCCAATAGCATTGTCAGCCACTGGCCTGATCTCAAGATCAAGCAAACAGCCATCTTAGAAGCGATCCAAACAAGAAGCAAGGGATTGGTTGAACTCCTGATTGATCATGGAGCAGAGGTCAATCGTGAAGCTAAATTGGGACTGAAGCGAACGCCCCTACAGAAAGCGATAGAGGAAGATAGCCTCGAAATTGTAACTCTGCTTCTTGAAAAAGGGGCGAACCCTAATGCCAAACCAGCACAACGTGGAGGAGCAACAGCCTTTCAACTTGCTGCTATCCGAGGAAATTGCATAATTGGTGCCAAACTGCTCGAACGGGGAGCAGATCCCCATGCTCCACCAGCAACTACCAATGGCCGATGGCCACTCGAGGGAGCAGCGGAGAATGGTCGTATTCAGATGATTCATTTTCTTTGGAGAATTAATGGGGATTGTTTTAATGCTGAGAAGTGTGAGAGTGCGATGAAATTGGCGGAAGGGAATGGATATATGGCGTGCAAGGATGCAATTAAGGACCTATCGCAGCAAATGGCTGCGGAACCTTTGCTTACTATGGGACAATACTAGTTCTTTAAGAATAGGTTGTTGATTACTGGTCAATACTTTTAATATTGAAATGGATATATGCTGCTATTCTTGAGTTGCAATATGCCATTTACTTAGAGACCCAAGTTTTAGTATTGATAGCTCTTGTTTTACACGCACTCGTTCTTTTTCCATCCAAAGGCCTAAGTAGTTGGATCAGATCGACACCTGTACACGTGTCGTGAAAGAGACAAGGCAAAGTGTTATGCTACGAACCTTGTAGTTTATCTATCACATGATAGTATTCGAACACAGTAAACCAAAGTAGGTCTCGTGTAACTCAGATATATATATACATATTGATATCCAAGTTTCATATCTGGATAAATTTGGCAATCTATAATACCCAAGCTTTTGACTGCAATTGACAGGGATATGTGACAGCCCTACGAACAATAGACAGGTGACAACTGACGTACTGATACCTGTTTCTCGATTATCAAGATGGCTGTGCGTAAACTTAGGCCTTCGTGACTATTAGCGGAAATGGTTGTGCTTGATTAATTTGTACCACGACATCACATCATTTTACAGGTTGCTTCGCAAGGCCCCCAAAGCATCGTGAGCGGCGAAGCGGAACCGAGCTTCCTAATTTGGACCTGGGCCAAATCCAGAGATTCAAGTGGCTGGAACTGAGGTCTTGGACGCGCAGAAACATGGGCATCGTTCGCTTATTTTCTTATCTGACATCCGAACCCCATCCACGTCTTCATTCCCGAGTAAATATCTATCCTCTGATACCTCAGCTCCAACCTCGATATCTCCTTTTTCTCTAACACGTCGAATGCCTTTACGTAATCAGGTTTTGCGACCAATATTGATTACAGTCTGAGGTTCAAAACCTGGTTCATGTCATGTGCTTTACCATCTGACATAACAAACATCAAATATGCTCATGGGATTTCAGTGCTTCGGCATAGCGTAGGAGTAGACAGCACACCCAATAGTTTGGCTGAAACTTCCAATAGTCAAATATGGCGCCAACAAATCCGGGGGGGCGCCCCAAGCTTGATTGGACATCTTCAAGGAAGCGTAAGCTAGGGAGATTGTACCTTCTCACCGATATTGCCATTGCGGATATCCAACAGATATTGAAAGATGATAAATTTAATCCCAGGTTGGCTTCTCTATAATTCAGGGTGACTCAAGCCCTTCTAATGAGAGAAATAGTGTTAGAAGTATACAGGCTCAACTGAGTCTTTTGCTTCCAAACAATATCAAAGAATGGCGCCAGTACCGACCGACGGAACAAACTCAGATGGTAAACCGTCTTGCACAACTTAAACATGCAAGGATAGACAGGGTTTCTAAATATGCAAAGTCCCGACCCCCTACTACTTCAACCAATATATCCAGTGCTAGAGCTGTTAGGCACAACAAAAGTCCTCGTCCTCAGATTCCGTCACCACACTATGACCCTTCCCGATACTATACGGGAGTGCCATGTACAGGCTCACCACTTCAGTTCATACTTAACTCAGACTTGGGTTTAGAATCAAATTATATATCCAAAACGACCAATGCCCCCAACTACAGCCCTACTAGCTCGAACCAAGTCCTATCGAGCTGTGACGAAGACAACTACTCTTCACCGTCTTCTGGATATACCATAGGCTCTCCCAACGATTTGGAGAGACTTCCAAGTCGCAGCCCACCCATTGTATTGGAAACAGCAACACAACAATCGTCGTCAGGAGATTTCATATCACCAGGTCCGATCAATTCATCGGCAAACGCAGCCTTCAACATACCCCATGCTAGAACAGTCATGAACTCCCAAATCCATACCCTAAGCCAGAACACAGGACAATTCAAAGGTATCACCAGTCTCATCACTCAGCGAACTGTAGAGAATATTCGAAAAATGCCCCGGTCCATCCATTCCAAAATGTCTCACTGTCTCAGCCATATCGAATCCGTAATCTCAAACAGCAACTCCTGGCGCTCAAGTCTGATAGACGCAATGAGTCTGTCATCTAGTTTCCGTTCTGATCGCAGCCGCGAAAATGGTATCAGCGATGATATTGTGCTCACAAAGGAAGAACATCGCACTTGGGATGAACTTGTGGATGAAACTAAATTTACCTCAACTTCGAGAGAGCATACTGAAGATGATACAATATCGTTGAAACCGAGGCCATGCTGTATGTTTTTTGAGCAGGACGAGGAGAAAAGAACGTTGTGTAAAGTTTGTGGATTCTCGGAAGCACATGCGCTGGCACGGAACTCTTGGAGTGATGATGGAAGTGTGATAAATTGTTCTGTGGTGGATCGATTTGGCAATACGCCGTTGCATCATGCTGCGGCTGCAGGAAATCTGAAAAGAGTGACACAGTTGATGGAATTGACAGCGAATATCCATATCCAGAACACCTCTGGTGAGACATTCCTTCATATCTTGGAACTTGAAGAGGTCGATTCAGTGGAAGTCAATGAGGTTCTCTGTAAAGCAAAGGATCTTGTGTTTGACTTTTCTACTAAAGATTATAGAGGAAATATTGTAGTTACTCGATTCCGAGATTTAGCCTGCTTCCACTGGGATGAAGAGTACAAACAATGGATATTGAGGGGAAATGTTAGGTCCGACGAAACAAGCCAACAGGAGCCATGTCTACCATCAGTCGCACTCGCCAAGTACAGAGCTGAGTCGGGAAAGACTGGCTGTGACGATATTGATGCAAATGGCGACACCGAACTCATCGCCCGTCTTCGAAAATGGCCAAAAGAGCGTCTTGCCGCTAAAGATCTCTCAACTCTCATCAAGCGCTCAAATGTTCACATGCGAGCACGCCGTGGATACACCGCCATGGCCATCGCCGTCCGCCATGGAATCCGAGACGCTGTATCCCTCCTCTTGGAAGCCGGCGCAAATCCCAACAACCGGAGTTATCGTAAAACCAGCGTTTTGGGCTTCGCAGCTGCATGCTTGGCCAAGGCACAGAAAGATCAGGATAGTGGACTTTATGCGAGGATCCTAACGTGCATCGTTTTATTGGCGGATAAGGGTGGCAAAGCTGATCCAACAGTTTATGATGAGTTTACGATCAGGTCAGCGGCTGAGAGAGCATTGATATCGCCTACCAAGAAAACAACTGAGGGTACGATGGCTGCTGAGCAGGTGTGTAAACCGGCACAGATTGTAACGGTGGTGAAATCGTAAGTTGTAGTTTTCGTATTCAATGTTCCTTGTATTCGCACAAGAAACATTTGATACATTTTTTCCACCCATTCAAGTAACTCCATGATGTTATCACAAGTTAACATATCCCATAGCTGGCCCACTTCCGAGAACACCTGCGAGCTAGAAATCAGCGCCGCACTCGCAAAGCGACATTTCTATGGAGGAGATATCCAGCCAAAAATCCAGATTATATCAGAACTCGAGCCTCAGATTCTGCAAAAAAAGAAGGCTCGTAGGTTACTGGCCCGGAGATGAGGTGGTGGGAGCTCTGGCAATAACATAAACACCCGTTTGGCCCTACTTCTATAGCGGCAGTAGGCACTGGTAACAAATAATGGAGAACGAGGTTTCAATGCTATCTCCTCCATGGAGACATCGACCTTCCTATGTATTTGCACAAGGCTCGGAGGACAGAAGTACTTCCGGAAGAGTGCCAACGGAGGTGGTATGAGCCTGTAACAATATCCCAGCCACGGAAAAGGTGTCATACATTATGTCAGGAGCATTGGTGGGGGTTAATCTGAGGAGCTCCAATGGCTGTGTGGTTGTTGTGCAGGATATATTTTGCAGGATATATTTATGAAAGAGACATGGAATAGAAAATAGATGGATCAAGTCCACGGTTGGCATTTCATCCGTATCGAATGAAGAAATCTCTAATTTTAATCTAGAAAATCAATGCTATCCATACCGCAAATAAGCTCTTTATCTTTAACTGACTGACGTGATATTGTTGTTTGTGATATTGTTGTTTGGCTTGATGCAACCAGGGAAAGAGCGGGTGATGCTTGGTGGTCCTTCCTTCCCTTCGTGTCTTGTCTTGCACCGCACAACCCAACTCTACGACACCCCTCCTGCCCCCTCTTCTTTTCTTCTTTCTTCTTTCTTCTTTCTTTCTTTCTTTCTTTCTTTCTCTTCACTTTCTCCTCACTTTCTCCTCCACAGTCAATCCCACCATCGTCAAATATACCTCGTCACTCCATTTTCAACCATTGTCCATAGGCAGCCGGAAGTACCAGCAAGGCTCTTCTTCTCTTCAGCTACACTACAGCCCAGTGCAACACTCCCTATTATCAACGATGTCTTTTTATAAAGCCGGCCACGCCCGCTGCATGATGCGCCATTCGCCAGAGAAGTGGATGGGCACCGCCAACATCGAGGCCCGCGATCTCGAGCTGCTCGAGGCCGACCGACTTCCCTTCATCGAATTCACTCCCAAGTCTCCCTATGTACGCAAGATCTTTGCCAAAGGCGAGCCAGGCACTGAATGGGTGAACATGGATTGGGTTGTTGAGAGCAATAACGAGGCGATGCGTATGGTCTCTCAGGCTGGCGGCGGTCTCGTCGGCTTTCCCATTGGTCCACAACCACATAAGGATTGGCAGTCTATGACTGGTATGTATTCTTCACTTCCCAATTTACACATGAGCAAATAGGGAGTGATATTCTGACGTTTCATTCTAGTAAATGTCAACGTTGGCGGCACCTTATTTTCCGGTTTCGACTGGGGTTATCTCTCCACTGCCGCAAGCAATGTCCGAATCTTCAAAGGTCCCCCAGAGACATGCAAGAAGCATACATGGGTAGGTTATCCCATAATATTTAGCAAGTTGAACTTTGAGGTTGAATTCATACTCTATAACAGCAAATATATCGTCCCCCCTATCTAATTCGTGCTTTGATTGCTTCTAGACTTCCGTTGACACAAAGCCTCTAGGATGCGATGATTCTCCGTGATTGCACCACCAACACCGGTAACCTCAATTACCACGAGCCCCTTGGGATGCGTAAGTGGGATATTCTCGCATTCAAATGCTGTGAAGACTTCGACCGTAAGTACTAATTACCACTCTCAAAGTGTAGTAGCTCATGATTTATCATAGATTCATGGATTGTGGTTTGTGTTAAGGATGTCGGTGCCTACAGCCGTAGTGACGGATCGTGCTGTTGCAACATAGTTAACTGACGATATAAATGTACCTGCTGCCCTTCGAGTACTTGATGGTGATCCATTTAGTTCGCCAAACATTGTTAGGCTTTTGCTATTGAGGCATTACGGGATACACATGGGTATTCTTGTTGCTATTATTTGATTTGCGATATAAATTGTAGGTGATGAATCGGCTGGAATATTGCTACTATATCGGACTGACAAAACTGGCAACCTAAACATTTAGCTTTGCAATAAGAATATAGTAAAGGTTACCAATGTCCTCTCCACTTTTGAGGCCTGTCTTTCCTAATCATGGAAGTTACCTCTTTTTCTAATATTCTCACACTTGTAATCCCCAGCATCTCTACCTCTTCTTTCCGTCACTCTCCTTTTTCACTGATACAAACTCTAAATATCAATATCCAAGAACTTGTATTTTTCAAGTCTAAACCTGAATCAAGAAATCTTCTCAGAGTTGTTACAGTGTGTGGGTCTAAAGTACAAGCCAAACTCCCAAATACACTTCTTTTTCCTTTCAACCCACCCAACAATCTTTCATCTGGGGCTAACACTAAGTTAGGCATTTGACTGTTTAGCGTCGGACGTAAATGTTATGAATCTTTCGACGAAATTAATCTCTCACGTATTAGTTGATTGAAAACTATTATATTTGATCCATACGACGCTCGAACCTCTCTTATGCAACTATTAGTTACTCTGAAAATACCATTTCATTAGTAGTTAGTCAAGGAAAATATTCTGCAGCGCGGGGGTATGAATTATTTCGAGAGCCCCCAATGCTGGCCAAATACCACAAATCGAAAAATACAAGTAAAGTGCTTGAATGGTAAATTCCTTGAATACTACATGCAAACTACTTATTTTGCAAAAGAAACTACATCACTAGGGATTGGAAAATCTTCGCATCAACGCCTCTCTCCACACATAATTTTAATCGCTATCCTCGTCCTTCAAAACTTCAAAATGATACTTAGTTTTGAACATACCATCCATCCAGGGAGTTGTTGGTGAGGGGGGTGCAATAGGAGCTGGTGTTGCCGGCTGAATCCGTCGTCGAGTAATAGTTTGAGCAGGGATGGCACTGCTCGGTAGTCGATTCCTGAGCTCCTCTGTTGGTACCCAAGTTACGGCGGGCTGGGACTCCAGTTGTCGTAGCATAAAGCGATATGAGTGCTTTGTGAATCTTCTAGCCAATGTTGGAATATCCGTATCATCTCTGAGTCTGGGGGCTTGAAACTCTGTCAGCGGTAGGATAAATGTGTGATAAAAACGTAGGGTTCTGGAAGGGGCAGTCTCGTGCTCTACATCTTCGTATCTGTACACGTATGTGTCGGGTATAGGATTCATGTTCTGGTTGGTCATCTGTTTCCTTTTTAGTAACTAGCTCATTGACGCGTTTTTTGAGGAAGAGAAGGGGTTATATTAATACCTGAATGAAGTGAATGTTAACAATTCCGGTAGATTCGTCTGGAAGCAGCTCTAAGACTATAACGGGGTGGTTGAACGCAGGGAAAAGAAGATGACAATTCTCACGGCAGTTGGCTGTCAGACGTTGACATGGAATGGTGAGCATTGGAACATCTTCTCGTAAGTTGGATAGCCAGAGCTTGCATCCAACACCGAGGTGATGTGGTTGAACCGCTCGCTCAGGCTTATCTCCTGCTATTGTTAGCGTGGACATTATCAGAAGTCGCCTTGGATCCGATAGTTTTAGGTATTCTTGCCTTGTGGCAAAGCTCAAAGATATTTCTTATTGCAATGATTACTTCCCAGAATGAAGTGATTGAAGAGACTCTAGCTAGTCTTGCCCGCTTTATATACATAAAGAAATATAAGATTATTCTACATATTGTTTGATCAGAATGACAAATTTTCATATGATCAGAATATCCATGAAGTGGAATCTGCTGTTTATTCGTCAAAAATAAACAAATTCATCATGGACCCTTCTCCTTATTCAAGTACAATATCGGCCAGCAATGAGTTTCTTCGGAGCCAAAAGCTGTACAAAACCACAGAAGAGATAGATAGAGATGTATAACTCAGTTCCTAGTACGTATGACTGAAAATGTAATTTGCTAACAAACTTGAAGAAGTTCATTTTTACTCAATAGTCCCAAGATCTCAGTCCAGCTTGGTTGTCTTTAACGCTTCAACATGACTGTCCTTATGTGGCCGCAGATATTAAGCAGATATTAAGAGAACAGTCATAAAAAGGTCAGAGGTCACGCGACCAGGTATTATTCGCCTAACCACTATTTTTTGCGAGGTCATTAAATCAACTTTCTATAGTAGTTTTCATTTTTCTTTGAAGGGTCCTAGAGTTTTGTCTAGTCTGGTGGTGACTGTTTTTCCTGATATCAACAGATATTCCAGAACCGAGGTTCCAGCTCGTCTAGCCTACTTTTCCGACCATATGTTCTGTAACCAACAGTCCAATAATACAATAGTCTTCGATTGTGGAGCTGGCTATGCCTTATGTACTATCTGTTAAAGCGTTTTCGAAACTTTTCTAAAATTCCGCTGTATCACGAAATAGCATCATTACTTCTATTCCAAATAAAAATATTCGAGCATTGAAACTGGACTTAATTAAGCTGATGATACGATTTCCACGCAATGAATTAAGTGAGAATTCTAGTACCCGCTGCGTATCAAGTCCAGAATTACCAAAATTTCTGAAGCATTAAGAGAAATATAATACTTCTAGTTCATAACATCACGTGCTGGCGAGGAAGCGAGTTTGCAATATCGAGAATCCCTCTACAGCTGCACGTTACTTGCAGCTGCATTTTGCCGCAGGCTACTCCTCACGGCACGTAACCAGAATGAACATTAACGATTCACCAATTCATGGGGGCCCACATACTCACTCGGACGCATAGGAGGATAACGCATCAATAAACTGACTTACCGAATACACCGTGCATATCTGTCGCTCGGCCAGGCTAGGCTGCAGTCTTTGCTTCATGGATCCTCTCATGGCGTTCGGTCTAGCAGGAAATATCATTCAATTTGTCGATTTCACGGGTAAATTATTCTTGACCACTCAACGGCTATATGTTTCGAAGTCTGGGACAAAGGCAGAACACTTGGAGCTAGAAAGTCTAACCCAAAATATCAAGGAGCTAGCAGAACGGGCCAATCCACACAGTCTTTCCGATACATGGAACATATCGACCCAAGAGAAGACTCTGGCAGACTTGGGAAATCAGTGTATTGAGGTATCGAATGAGCTGCTGTCTGTGCTCGAGAGCCTCAAGGTCAGAGGCAAAAATGGTAACAGAAGCTGGGAAAGCTTTAATCAGGCCATAAGAAGCGAGTGGAAAAAAGGAGAAATTGAACTACTTCAGCGAAGACTCGATCGGATCAGTAACCAGTTAAACACCCGCGTTCTACTGGATCAGCAGTCCAAAGTATTTACTCAGCTTCACGAACTTGCTAGAGAGAATCAACGCTTAGATGCCGGTAGGACGTTAGAAATAGGTCGCTTACGGAAAGATTTCCAAGCCTTCTTTAAAGAAATACAATATGATTTAGCAGATGAAAGCGCAAAAAGCAAAGCATTGACACAAATTTGTCGTGCAGTTGAGCAGGGTGTAAAATACTCTTCTGAAATGTCAATTCTCGACTTTCTCTACTTTGATACAATCGATGATCGTCAGGCCGGCGTTCGAAAGGCACACGAAAACACATTCTCATGGTTATTTCAAACTTCGGAATCAGCTAGCCAAGGTCAGAATTCTTCCAGCTTTGGTGAATGGCTAAGATCCGATCACCCCCTGTTCTGGGTAACGGGAAAACCGGGCAGGTATGTATTTGTATTTTAAAAGTAATTCGCGCAGTTCGCGCAAGTTCATATGTTGTATCACATTCCTCTCAATCGCCACCCTTATGAAACCGGCGGAAATTATTTATTTCGCCCAAACAATTGTCCAGTATTTACAATTCTGACTCACCAACCTCAGCGGAAAATCGACACTCATGAAATTTATTTGTGAGCATAAAGATCTTGCAACTAATCTGAGGAGATGGTCAAAAGACGACCAGCTCGTCATCGCGTGCTTTTTCTTCTGGAACGCTGGTAGACATGCTCTGCAAAAATCACAAGAAGGGCAACTTCGGTCAATATTCTACCAAGTTTTACGCCAATCTCCGGATATGATCTCGTATGCTTCGCCAGGCCTTTGGAAGAGGCTTATCTCAGGAGAATCAAGAGACCCTTTCACTGAAAATTTGACGACGGTACAGCTCCTCGACACGCTTCAGACCATTTCGATGCACCTAAATATGTCGAGGGCTAGATTCTGCTTCTTCATCGATGGACTGGACGAATATGAGGGAAATTCAAACGACATAGTCCGACTAATTGAGCTTTTAAAGTCATCCCCACAAGTCAAGATGTGCATATCAAGTCGACCCTGGAACGAATTCGAAAAGGCATTTGGTCAAGATCAGTCAAAGAAATTATATATGCAGGACCTGACGAAAAAAGACATTAGATTATATATCAGAGACACTCTTGAAGAGGATATTGGATTTCAAGAGTTGAAACGAAGAGACAACCGTTCTCTCGATCTTGTTAAAGATATTGTTGATGCAGCACAAGGGGTCTTCTTATGGGTCTTTCTTGTTGTAAGATCACTCCTTGAAGGGCTTACAAATGCGGATAGAATTGTGGACTTGCAAAGAAGACTCAGACTTCTTCCAACTGATCTCAACGAATACTTTGAACGAATTCTTTTCACAGTGGATAATTTCTATATGAAAGAGACAGCCCAAATGTTTCAGATCACCTTAAAGTCCCTCGGACCTCTGTCACTAATCGCTTATTGGTTCATCGATCAAGATAAAAGCTATCTGGGGAACTTGGAGGCAGGTCCTGTAAGCCAGACTACCAACGACGCCCGCCTGGCTCAGATGCGAAAAAGACTCAACGCTTGTTGCAAGGGCTTGCTAGAAGTCCGACTAAATAGCCCTCTCCAGTTCCGTTCAAAAGCACACAGAGATTTCTTCTATCTGGAGGTAGACTTTCTTCATCGAACAGTGCGCGACTTTCTTCAGAATCCCACTATGCAGATCATGCTAGAGACATGGGCCGGCGAAGCTTTCCATGCCAATATTGCCATAAGCGAGGCATTATTAGCGCAGGTCAAAACAGCCCCAAAAGAGAAAGCTTACTTTATACCAAATGGTCCTATGCATAGCATTCTCAAATTGATATTTCGACATGCAGAGGTGCTAGAACTCAGCGAAGCTTCATGGTCACTCGAAATCTGCCTTCTTGATGAACTCCAATCGGCAATTACAGTACATAAAGCTGAAGTTAAACACATTGCAGATCTTTTTTTGACTTCTAGGCCTAAGCACAGATGTCACAGAGATGAGGATTATCGAAACGTCAAATATCTCGTCTTACGAGAGGCTGTTCAATATGGACTGCAGCGTTATATCTCGAAAAGTTTGGACCAGCAACCGAGTCTGCTTCCTAAGTTAAAAGGTTGCCTACTGTTTGATGCCTTAGTACCAATCTATAAAGGCTTATCAGCTCATCAAATCGAAATGGTCGCGTTACTCCTCGAAAAGGGGTGTGATCCAAATGCTGCATTAGGTAATGAGACGCCATGGACTTTGTTCCTAAAATTGCAAATTCGCAGTAGAATTTTGGACAACACCAGTGAACATATGGTCGCTATAACCAAAAACATGTTGGAGCATGATGCGGACGTAAACGCGAATTGTTCCTTGGGAGAAATGATGGACCAAGGCTCCCCTGGTCTTGTCAGACTGTTGGGACATGGTAAAGAAACGGAGCCCCCAAATTGTTTCTTTGGAGAAATGAGGGAACGAAGCGCTGCCGATATTGTAAAACTGCTGATAACAGACCACGAAGTACGAGGGCTTGGGAACCTCTTGGCCCAGCCGTCTCATATTTTGCAGGTTGGGAAGGGAACAATTCCGGACACAAATCGGCGAAAGCGATTTATCAAAATGATATTTAAAGATAAGAAGGGGAAAATTCCACACTAAATTAAATGTATGGAATATGGGCATATTGTTCTACTATTGAGGATCCTTTGGCTTTGCTTTCTTGACACTACAAATTTCTGTACTCCGCAAGATTTAGGTATTTCGTTAAAACCATCAGTGTCTTTTAGAGGTAAGGCAATAATGAGATACGGAAAGGGCGGCGTGAGCAAACAGGTTCTTTGTGGATACAAGTGCCTGAAGAAAGATGTTAGGAGAGACACTCGTTTTCAAGCTGTGGGAGCCGTTCTCGTTCTCATGCCCACGTTTTGGGACTTCATGATTGATTCATGATTCCTTCATCTTCAATCAATAAACGAAATGGTCAAGAGATAGATTCTATATTGAGTGACTGGAGATTCTAGTAGTCGTCAAATTTTGCGAGACCGCACGAGAAAGTTTATGAAACACCAGAACAGTTAATTAGTGATATGTATAACTTGTTGAGTAGGACTATGAGCTATTACCTCCACCCCATATCTCCCTCTGCAGGGAGTTAGAACTAAGGCTGATTTAAGCCGATCTCACTACCGTCATTCTCGGTCCTCGCTCAATATCCCTGTTTTCAGACGCTCCAACCTCGCTAATATCGATACCATGCGCAGGGGGCTCACTGGCCATGAGACCAAGCTCTTATACGTAAATAGTTGTTGCTGCAGTTAGATCAATATCATATTTACCGTAATTTAACTTCCCTTTCTAACTGTTGTTGCATAGCTGGATTTTAGCTCCTTCGCCAGCATCTTCGAAGGCAAGCATGGTGATATCGGCAGGGTTACGTTGAATTGGTGAGATCTTTTCTGCATCACTGGTCTCAGGTATCTGGTAACTGGCCTTCTGTGTTTAATGCAACCCTAATATAAATCACGGACCGGTAAACTCAAGAAAGTGCATATGTAAGTGATCTGATATATGGCTCACTGGGGCAGGTGTGAGGTGGGGGTGTTGAAGCAGTATTTTTAATATGGATTTCTTTATATGTTAGAGTTGAGCGTGTCAATGTCATTACTTAATATACCTTTTTGCCAGCTTGGAAAGCGCGTAGTTATAATGAAACCGAAAAGCAGAATTTATTACTATTCTCGAAAAACATTTAAATGATCTATGGACTCTGGAATGAGCCATTGAGGGACTTATTCCCAAATTTGAATGCTACTTCTAATGGTTGCTCATCGAGGATCCTCATCGTATCTGCCTGCCACTCAGTTTGGCTTTTAACTTGGGCAAATTGTGTTCCACTTAAACAAAAGTACTAGTAACTTGCAGAAACCTGAATAGCATCCCAGATACAATGTTTATTGGTGCCAAGTACAAAGAATAGTGCAGAACTACTGTGCATCTCGTCACTACACCTCTATGGCGGCATAAGCTCCATGTTTTACCACTATCTGTGATGTGTACCTAATCAGTCTATGCTCCATCAAAATTTTGACCAGTTGATGGTATGATTTTCGCTCTTCGTGATTTTAACACCGACACCCGGATTTAGTATACGCCTTGCATTTATCAAACTTAATAGCTAGCGGAGGTCAAATATATCCCTCGTGCAAACTAGCTGCTCTTCCCGGCTTGGCATCGCTGCACTCCCGATGATGACCTCGCTCGGCATGCACACCTGCTGAGTAACCGCTTATCGACCAAGGAAACACACCAATTTCCTCATATTTCTGGTCTCTTACCGGCTCTCCGAGAGACTAGCGTATTTTCATACCAACATGTGTACTGTACAAGTGCAAGCCGGCAAGAGATACGGATGGACGGCTCGGGAATAACCAATAACGTTAAATAACGTTAGCATGCAAAGTCATTGTTTTTCCGTATACCCTTAGTATCGCTCCTAGGACAATGTCTAAACACGTCATTCCCTAATATCCCCTCGAGTCAATAGAGCGACTCCCAGAAAGTCACGTGAGCTTTTGTGTAGATTCCACTAGCTCTTGTCTATATAACTTCCTACCTATCCCCACATTCCAGCTCAGTTTTCACCTTCACAAAATAGTCAAACATTATATTTCAACATTGTTCAAGCTAGCAGTTACCCATAAAATTTCAATGGCGGACCATATTCAGCCATCTACCCTTTCCAAGTCCAGTGGAGATTCAACTCCGCGGACAGTAATTGCTGCATCCGCAAATAAACCTAGAAACCCTCTCCAGAATATTCCAGCACCAAATGTATGGCTAGTCACTAGAACTCAGCCATTCCGGCTGACAAATGTTAGGTATCGTACTTCACACCTCAACAAATTATCCCTGCTGGCACTGCGAGTAAGTGCAATCCGCGAGCATATCGTTTGTTACGTAGCTAAATAGCTATGTTTTTAGTCACTCATGATTCCGAGGGAAAACCCGTACCCAAGCTCTTTCAACCGCTCACCCTACGAGGGCTCACACTCCAGAATCGCATCTTCGTCTCCCCTATGTGCCAATACTCTGCGCATGATGGGCATCTGACAGACTGGCATCTTACACATTTAGGAGGGATCATGCAACGTGGTCCTGGTTTAACCATCGTCGAAGCTACTTCTGTTCTTAAAGAAGGCAGGATCAGCCCTGAGGACTCTGGTTTATGGAAGGATAGCCAGATGGAGCCCTTACGTCGTATAGTGGAGTTTGCTCACAGCCAAGGCCAGAAGATTGCAATTCAACTTGGTCATGCAGGACGAAAGGCTAGCACGGTTGCGCCATGGATTGACCGCAAAGCTGCTGCGACCTCAGATGTAAGTTAACTCGTAGCCCAGTTTATTTTCCTTTTGTTAATAAAGTTACCGTTATAGGTTAATGGCTGGCCAGATGATGTGATAGGTGCAAACAACCTTCCATTCGACGAGGAGCACACCTGTGTGCCTAAAACCATGACTCTCGAGTACATTGAAACCTTCAAAACTGCTTTTATTGCTGCGGTCAATCGGGCTTTGAAAATTGGATTCGATGCTATCGAGATTCACGCTGCGCACGGCTATCTTCTGCACGCTACTCTCTCGCCCGCAGCTAACGACCTCCCAGGCCCGTATTCCGGCTCTCGGGAGAATCGAATGCGACTACTTCTGGAACTTACTGAAATGACCCGCGCTGCCATTCCAGAAAATATGCCGCTTCTTGTGCGCGTTCCAGCTACCGACTGGTTGCCAGCCGATTCCGTCTCCTGGAAAAGCGAGGATTGCGTAGCACTATCTCTTGAACTTGCAGACCGTGGTGTGGATTTCATCGACGTATCTACTGGTGGACTGATGAAGGAGCAAAAGATTCTCGCCGGGCCGGGCTTCCAAGTTCCATTTTCAACTGCTGTTAAGAAGGCGCTTGCGGAGGCTGGAAAGAAAAATGTCTATGTTGGGGCGGTTGGTATGATCACTTCAGGTCCACAGGCACAGGAAATTCTTCAAGAGGACAAAGCAGATGCGATATTAGTTGCGCGAGCATTCCAGAAAAACCCCGGACTTGTATGGGAGTGGGCTGGAGAGTTAGGAGTAGAGGTTCGCATGGCAAATCAAATTGGTTGGGGGTTTGCGCAGCGTCCTGGTGGTGGTGTAAAAGCTGGCCATGCAAATGCGGCCAGATAAGAGAATAATTGAGCCTGAGACTTGATGATTTATTAAAGTTGATGTGCTCGGTATACTGGAGTTGGTATATTATACCGGAAGCAATTAATTGACAGGTCCAGCCTCATTGCTCATGTCTAAATATTAGCTTCAGGTTTGGATTTTAAAATGAAACATATGATTCGTACCTTCTAAATTAGTCGCTTGGACAAGTGGTTATCCGGCTACTACTAAGCTATGATATATACAGACTTCGAGGATGTATACTGAAGTTTTACTCGAGTGATTTAAATTTTCTGTTATACACAAGATACACAGTTGAGATTATGTTGGTATATTGATATAGATTGAGAAGGTAACTGTATGAGGTAACAAGTCCATTTAATCCAACCTTTTAGGGCCATAATTGTCACCCATGGATCCACCAGAGTATCTCTGCCCTAGTAATATGATATCGAATTACAATATAGCGTAAGTGGACATTAAGCCGTTTACATATGAGAAGAGTTGAAAGTCATAACCCCAAGAGATCGATCTAAATGAAAAGAAGAGCAAGCTTCCTCAAAGAACATATTTCTAGCATGTAATCTAGTATCTAAGATCTAAGATCTAAGTCTACCTCTACTCTTTCTATATTATAGGTCACTACATTCCCTGAGATCGCTGCGTAGCTTTGACGATAGCCTTGGTGTAAGCAGACCTCACCCTATCTTCTTCCAAACTCATTGTCCCAGCAATCGTCGTTCCCTTCGGACTCGAGAATTTCTCTCGCAAGGTATCCGGAGTTTCCCCATTCTCTAACAGTGCTGCAAAAGATCTGAGCGTTTGCGCAAACATCTTGCGAGCCTCCGCACGCTTGATGCCCTCCTTGACCGCTCCATCCAACATACCGTCAACTGCAACGGACATGAATGCTGCGGAAGCACCGGCGATAACACCACCAACGTCGTACAAATTTGGTGCTACCAAGGCTGTTTTGCCGAGTTGTGAGAATATCCAATTGGTGATGTCGAGGAAATCTCCAGGGAGTGGTAAGTCCTCAATAACTGTCAAAGATTCACCATATTGTGCGGCAAGATTCATCATTCCTCGTACGATCTGAACACCATCTTTGGAGCTTGGCCTGCTTTGCAAGATGTTGTAATCGTGATAGATTGAATCAAGAATTTTTGCATGTGGCGTGCCAACAACGAAACTGATAAGTAATTTTCCTTTCAGTGCATCAGCGAGTCCAATTTCAGAAAGGACCTCTTCCGCCATATATGGCTTGCAGCCAAGCATGATGATATCTGCATCTTTAGCACCTTCCACATTCTTCTTTTGCAAAATGCTCAGACAATTTTGATATTTGTGGAATCGAGTTTCAAGTCTCTCCACTGATCCTTGACTATTCACACATGCGATGAACTTGGAGAATCTAGATTCGGTTCCTGCCAGCCGTGACTTCTCGCACGCATCCAGAACGCCTGCTAGAATAGCAGAGCCCATCACTCCTACGTCAAGTTGTCAGATACGAAGTAGGCTCAGCGTATACTCATCACCTACCGCATCCTATAATAGCTAGAGTTAATCCTGCTCGTGGGGTCACCCCATCTTCCATTGCTACCATGTCGTTGACTCAACCCAAACACAGGGTTTCCGTGGCACGTGAGTCGACGTGAATGGCTCGCGAATACGCTGGATGATAAGGATGAAATGACAGGATGCGAGCTTGTTGGTATGTCGTAAAAACTAACCACTCATCAACTATAGACCCCAATATACGAAATATGAACGTGACCTGATTGCAACCGCCCATAGATTACGAAGTGTTTTTGATTGAGGTAAAGTGGGATAATCTTACCGCTGGACTTACAGTAACCCCCCGGGACGCGGCTAAGCGCCTATAAGGTTAAACAACTGCAGTATTAGCAAGTATTAAAGTTTACGCATGGTTTGGCATATTGTCCAGAATACAAGAGATAATTCCGGATGAATGGGAAACCCATTCTCATCATTATCTCGAAAATGCCGTACTCTACTGGCAACAGAGCCCCAAGTCACCCGACGGCCCTGCAAAGGTGAGTTCGTGGTGTCTGTTGTTTATGGGTTCAAGCGAACGAACAGCGGAAGATCTACGTCTAGTATGGATGGCCTTGACTTAAGCATAAGCGAGAGCGAGAGCCGCTGTGTATCCCTTGGCGTTTTGGATGTCGGCGTGGCGGTGCTTATGTTTGACGATATAGATCAGGGGCTCTTCATCTTAATTTTTTCATGTGAGTGTTTCCTATGGATCCACGTCGAGCATTCACCACGTCACGCTTTCATAAAATCATAGGATCATAGGTTATACTATACTATGTGCCGCGAAAACTGGACTATGAATCACATATATTATGAACAAGCCTTTGCACAGTACTGTAGCCTGTAGCTGCATAAGCTACGTACGATTGACTGGGCTGGGCTGGTATGGCATTGTAATGTCCTGTTCCTGTACACAACTAACCGAATGGAAACCGCAAACACGTCAACAACCTGAATTATCGGAAGATACGTTGGAATTTGGAAATTAGTTCGGTCCTGATTGTTGGTCCGGTCCACCTCTGCCCTTCTCAATTCTCTCTCTCTCTCTCTCTGTCTGGTGTTTGACCACTTTACCGCCAACCATATATCGCAACAGCCAACCCACAGGACAGGACAGGACAGAGTCCATCTAAAAAGTTGGTTTTGAGGGAGATAACAGGAACCACACACGGACCTCGTAGGTAGGCGCCCAATCGGTAGCCTCTCCAAGAAGAAGCCCTTTGGAGATCTGGGACTGCGGCAATCCATCCAGGGGGCCCGGAAAATAGATTCTTATGCGCTAAACTCAGCCCCCAGTCGCAATTGCAGCAAGTTTCGTGAAGCGGGCGATGAATAACCGGAGTATTTAACCCAAAAATAATTCGAAACAACACAATCTGGAAGAACGAACCCAATCATCAAGAGAACCTAGTATTTGCAAGGCGCTGGCCATGAACGTTGCATCTTGGCTCCCTGTTGGCATGGGCCAAGTAGCTGGGCCTCCCGTTCATACTAATGGGACCCCCTTGACTCCCTCAGTTATGCCTTTTCAACTCGAGATTGTGAACAGCATGGCGAATGAATGTGTGAAAGAATCCAGTGAGGGAGATTGTATAAAGGAGGAAGGATCTGCTGTCTAAGGATTTTAGGAAGAGCCACCGCTATCCAACTTCACTCATTTAGATCTTTAGTGTTAGATATCACGTGCATTTCATCATGTTACTACCAACAACACTCCTGGTGGCACTCTTGTCCCTCACCAACCTTTCTAATGCCTGGGGTTTGGATGAACCCTCGATAGAACATAGAGTTCTCGTCCCTCGGTATCCCATAAATCGACGAGCAACCGAAGCTGATTATGTTCGATACTCGATTGCCGCAAGCAATCAGATGATGACTTGGTACAATGCGGCGACTGGACTTTTCGACGGCGCCTGGTGGAACAGTGCCAATGTGGTCACCACGCTTGCAAACTTCTATGAGCAATTCCCTAACGAAATAAAACACATTACCGACCAAGTCTTTCCTACCACTCTGGAAAAAGCTCCCACTGCGTTTGGTTTCAAAGGATTCATCAATGGTTTCTATGACGATGAGCTATGGTGGGCGCTTGCCTGGATCAAAGTTTTCGATGTCACCGGGGAAAAGAAATATCTCGACAAAGCAGCTGAAATCTTTGAGGACTCCAAAATCTCATTTGGGACTTCTTCTTGCGGAGCACTATGGTACGTCTCCTTTCCCTTAACCACATGACCTAAGCTAATGAGCCCTTTTTCAGGTGGGACAAAGCTCACTCTGGTACCAACTCTGTTGAGAATGCGCTATACCTCACCGCGGCCGCAAAACTTGCAAATCGATCGCCTTCAGCACCAAGCCCGGGTTACTACTACAACGAGGCCATCAAAGCCTACGACTGGTTCATGGCCTCGGGCTTGATCAACAAGGACAACTTGATCAACGACCATCTCAGCGCAGCCCCCGGTTGCAAGAACGATCTCACCACACCCATCTTCACCTACAACCAAGGCATCATCCTCTCCGGCTTGGTCGAGCTAGGTTGGTCAGCTTCCAACCCCGCCAAGTACAACGATCTCGCGCACACGCTTGCGCAAGCCGGTCTCGACCATTTCACCGACGACAACGGCATTCTGCACGAAAACCTGTGCGAACCTAACTGCTCGCCGGACTTGCAACAGTTCAAGGGCGTCTTTGGGCGAAACATCTTGTTTATGGTAAACCGCATGAACGGCATCACGGATGCGCAGAGGCAGACTTATACCAAGTTCTTGCAGGTGAATGCGGACAGCATCTGGCAGAACAGCCAAGTGAGCAACCAGCTTGGCTTGGTTTGGAGCGGACCTAAAGGAGCAGTGACAATTCAGACCCAAAGCTCGGCGTTGGATATCATCGTGGGAGCTGCATGTGTGACATAATTGGGGGGTCCAATGGTTGTGGAGTATATTTTGTTAGACAGGGCGGGCTTGGCGTTATTAGATTGGGAGGATGATACCATGGTATTTTGTCGGGATCTTTATTCTAATGTATATATTGGCTGGCTTTTGGAGTTAAGGGATTGGGAAAATAGATTAGGAGACAGGATACGGCTATATGATAGCTAATGAATAATGTATGAAGACATTGAAAGCTATTTACTATGACTTGGTGAACGAATCGCACTTGAAATTGAGTCTACCATTACAGACTAATAACTCAACATGATTAAAAATTGTAATTACTAACGTCCGTCCCTGCGTCCCGAGACGCACCCCTGTCACGAGACGACTCTATAGTTTCAGTATCACAAAACTTTCCTTAGTAAGTCTATAAAGTTGTTATTGATATAAAACATTCTTTGACTATTTTCCCTTAAGGAGACCACTTAGGAATAGAAAAAGAGTACGGTTAATCGATCATTTCCACCACGCCACCGATCGCCGTTTCTGCTGCCCCCCCTGTTTTATCGCGGTAATATTTCCCGTGACTCTAAATTATTCAAAATTTCATGCCCATCTTCCAGCTTCCTAACACAGGCCTCCGGACACACTGTCGCTTCGCAGCTGGCGGCTCGGGCGGCCATATTAGGTTTCTTCTGAACCACATGACCTTGAAGCGTATCCAACTGCTTAGATGCTAAGTATGACTTCCAATCCTCATCCCTTACAAAGTCATCCCAAGTTTTTAAGCCTTGTAGAACCTGCCTATACATCAGCTATAGGTCGGAAGGTAGGGACCTGTTTTAAGTGAGATCCTAACTTACATCCTTAGCATTGTAGTCTGTATAGTCCGTAATCATATTTGGATTGGTTCTATAGCATGATAAGTTCTCCGACATGCTTAAAGCTACATTACTAGGAAACTTGAGAGAAGTCTCTAGGTGCTGCTTGAACTGCTCAGTGGTCATAGACTGGAACTTTGCCTCCACTCCGGTAGCTGGCACTAGGATGTCAGCAATTCAAGATATTAAGTAAGTTTAAATAATAGGCGACGTACCTGATTTAAACGATTCGAGAATCTCTAATGGGGTTTTCCTCTCGCTGACGAAGGACACGACTTTCGTGCGGTATTTGATAGGGTCTTCAACGATGACAGTGAGAAGTTTACCAAGATCTGTCACAGACATGAACGGTATGCTTGACTTCTCATCTATCGGATAATTTAGAACGTATGAGCCATCAAGTTGCTAAGTAATACAAAATGTTAGCCTAAGATATCTTTAATACTTCTCTTGTTGCAATTCTATACATGTTGCAAGAGATTCTGTGCCTCTTAAATTATGAATAGGAAAGAACACGGAACCAAAATTCATGTGAAGTAGTCCGACGTACCTTCTGGGGTTCATAAATGCCAAAGGAGTTGACGATGTTCTCATAATATGCTGCCAACCATACTTCGGTAACAAGATGTTTGAGCGGAGATTCTCTCAGCCGGTCTGAGATGTCGCGCTTGCTATTAAAGTGAACGATATTCGAATAGGGAAACGGCTGTTTTCTAGCATCTGGCAGACTGCTCCAAACGATAGCTTCGAGAGTGTCACAACTAGCACTGGCAGCTTCAATAAGATTAAGGCCCTGCTTCGACTCCCTTTTGCTGTTTCCCCCGGCGCCTAAGAAGTCTGTTACGATAAACAAAAAATGTGCTCCTTTGATAACGTCTTTCAAAGAGTCTAAGTCTTCCATATCAGCCTGAATTAATATTGCTCCAGCTGCTGCTAGCTTCTTTGCTTTCTCGCTCTGTAAGTTTCGTGTTACAGCTAGTACATTGTACTTGCTTCGAGCCTTTAGAAGCTCCAGTGCGACTGAACCGCCCTAGAAGACGCAAAAGCAATGATTAGTTTTTTTTTTGACTAGGTATTTTTCAAATATCTAGTACGTACCTGCGCGCCAGTTGCACCAAAAACGACAAAGTTCTTTGCCATTTTGTTTAAAGTTTCTTGATCAAAGACTTGACAACGCGAGACTGAGTATCAAGATAAAGAAAAATAACCAAAATTAATTATGGAAAGAAATACGTTATTTATATCAGAATCGTAGGCCACCCACCCTATTAGCCGTGAACTCTACTAAGGATTACCAATATAGAATTGCGTGCCCCACAAAGTAAATTACTAATCGCGTTTTAGAGACGGCCCACTTTAATAATAGCAGAAAAATAATCTTGTATAAGGACAGGATTCCCCTTACAAAGTGTAAAGCTAAGTGCCCCTAATTGATGTATTTTCTAGTAGGTTCGCGAAAGACGATCTCGCTATCGGGTTTGCGTTACAAGAGGCGTATCAGAGACATGCTAGAGGATTGCGAGCAATCTTATAGCAAGCGCGACTCTTATTGCCATTTCGGCAAAGTGGCGCAAGCACTGCCATTTGAACGTCGAGACGTTGAAGAACTGGACGTGAGATGGATATACAGTCGCGGTCGTATCAGCCTATATGGCGACGGCATTATGACATAGCGCGCCACAAGACCAAGAATAACCATATCAATATTAGGATAGGACCTGGATATCAAATCGAATTGTTTTATATACTTAAAAGATAGAAAAAGCTTAATGGTGGTGTTACGAATTAAGGGGTCTATGATAGTGTCAAAAGAGGGCCTTCTATAAATTCAGGAGGGTGGCGACGACGTGGCTATATTTTTAAGATTGATAGGTTAGGAGAGTTTGGGAGAGGTATATAGTATAACTAAAGTAAACATAAATATAAATTTTTACACGTTCACAGATATTTAGTCGCTTGAACTCGAAGTACTTTCGTTTTGTCTCGTCACAGGGTGCGTCTCGGCACGCAGAGATAGACATTACACGACTTCCTTTCTATATTGATATTAAACTCAAAATTACCCCGGGCCAGAAGGACTTCACTGTCCAGCTATTTCTCCAAGTGATGTTTCCAGCCATTTAATTAACTCCGACGCCTCCCCATTCTCCATCACACCTTCTTCCCAAGCCAGAGTAGATGTCATGCTTCCATTCTTCGCTGTGGCAAGAAGGATACAATACGGATATCCATGCTTTGGGGTACTAGCAGAAAACATGACCCGGTCAAACGTTGCTTTCGAGCTGTCATTGACTCCAGCCCCACCATCCACAACCATAATATTGGTAACTTCAAATGCCGCCTGTCTACGCTTGCCCAAGTAACCCATAAAATGGCCTGCATAGTTATCCTTGATGAATTTCAAAAGCCCCACAGAGTGATCGGTTTTCGACGAGGCACGAGCTGCCATCAAGGCTTTAGAAGCCCTGGCGCTCTCCCATAGCTTCGTGTCGTGAGAAGCAGCAACGGCGGGATCCGAAGCACAGGAGATGTATCCTCTGGGTGTAACGGCTTCCGATGAGAAGAGTGGATTCATATCACTGACAAAGCAGCCCATATCGGCACTCGTGTTGCCGGTCAACTTGCGGAGGTCGATGGGGACGCTGGCCGTGAACCGCGAGAAAGCAGGGTACATGAGCGCCAGCTTGCGAGCTACGAGGACCGAGATCAAAGATGTAACTGTGGAGCCTTCACTACGGCATTTGGCTACTAGACTCTTGACCATTTCGTGTGGGAGATCGAAGCTTTGAAGCTTGACCGTGGGTGGTTTCTCGGGAGGCGTGCTGGTAACAGTCGGACCCCACCAGTGCAAAGGATCTTCAGCTGAGTAAACAAAGGTCGTGAAAA
>Ga0247734_1000338_pt1 | contig 41385 bp, 34 predicted proteins | sample UWRJL103311B2_FD_180933 | JGI IMG/M metagenome (GOLD analysis project Ga0247734, IMG submission 180933) | Plant litter microbial communities from Arlington Agricultural Research Station in Wisconsin, United States - UWRJ-L103-311B-2 | ecosystem: Environmental > Terrestrial > Plant litter >...
TGAACCAGATCATTGGTCAGTCGCGTACCGAGCTGTCGGAAAACGCTCCGACCATGATCGCGATGAAAATCGACACCGACAAAATCCGTGATGTTATCGGTAAAGGTGGCGCGACCATCCGTGCGATCTGTGAAGAGACCAAGGCGTCGATCGATATCGAAGACGACGGCTCGATCAAGATCTTCGGCGAAACCAAGGAAGCAGCTGAAGCAGCACGTCAGCGCGTTCTGGGTATCACCGCTGAAGCGGAGATCGGCAAGATCTACGTCGGCAAGGTTGAGCGTATCGTCGACTTCGGCGCGTTCGTGAACATCCTGCCAGGCAAAGACGGCCTGGTTCACATCTCCATGCTGAGCGACGCTCGTGTAGAGAAAGTGACTGACATCTTGAAAGAAGGTCAGGAAGTTGAAGTACTGGTACTGGACGTGGATAACCGCGGCCGTATCAAGCTTTCGATCAAAGATGTCGCCGCTGCAAAAGCATCGGGCGTCTGATCACTGCGATCAGTCGAGCGATGAAAAAAGGATCCTTCGGGATCCTTTTTTTATGAGCGTAATTAACGGCTTACGAATGAATCTCATGCCTGTGGCAAAGCATGCATCTTGCACGCGGCACAGGAGACGAACGGGCAATCTGCACGATTCCGGAAATTTGATAAATTTATAAGTTGTTGATTTACATACATATTATCTGTCGCGATAAACTGGCACACCGCTTGCGATATATACCAGTAACCCTGCAGCCACTCGCTGGCGCAGATTCTGAGAAAAACAGGAGTTACTCGTATGAAGAAGTTCGCTATTGCTGCTGCCACCGCTACTGCCCTGACTCTGACCATGGCCAACGCTGCCTTTGCTCAGACCTCTGCTCAGGCTCCAATGGTGCTGGCTGCTAACACCACTACTCAAGAAGTGAAAGAAGACACTTCTGATACCTGGATCACCACTAAAGTCAAAGCTGACCTGCTGACTGAAAAAGGCATCCCAGGTTCGGACATCAAGGTTGAAACCAACAAAGGCGTGGTTTCCCTGTCCTCCATGGTCAAAGTGACCGAAGCTCAGAAAAACACAGCTGTTGCGATCACCAAGAAAATCAAAGGTGTGAAAGACGTTTCGGCTGCTGGCCTGAAAGCTGAGTAACTAACACGAAACGCTGAACGAGAGAGGAGTCAGCTTGAGCCCAAAAGGTTTTAGCTGATTCACGGAAGGTTCATGCGAAGGTCACAGGGACGTGACCATTAAAAGCCCCGGCGGAACGTCGGGGCTTTTTCTATTGGGGCGTGAACGCAATACCTGTAGGAGCCAACTTGTTGGCGAGGCGTCGGTTCTGCGTACCCTGTAATACCGCCTCGCCAACAAGTTGGCTCCTACAGGTTCGCCTTCTTTTACCGACCCCGCTGACTATCAATCCTCACCAGCCGACCACCCTCAAACCGCAGGTATTGGTACATGCCATTGTCCGGGCCGTAGATCCACTCTTCTATGCGCACCTGCTCGGATCTTCGATAGTCCCCGCTGAAGGTTTCCTTCGAGCCAATCACTTCCTGACTGACCGGCCTGCCGCACTTTTGCTGGACCTCGAACGCCCGGTCGCCATCGCTGATCAGTTGGCTGCCGCAGCGCAATGTGGCCGCTCCAGCGGTGCTGCAAAAAGTCGCCAGGCTCAGGCACAGAAGCAAACACACTCGCATAGGGTTACTCGCTATCAAGGTGCAGGGGGCTTATCACGCTGCCATCTTTTTCAGCCTGACCCAAGCGGGCATCGACAAAATAAACGCGCTGATCTTCAAGTTTGCCGTGGTCGACGAGGTAATCCTTGATGCTGCTGGCTCGACTCTGCCCCAGTTCACGCAACAGGACTTCGTTGCCACTCCAGAATTGCAGAATCTCATCGCGCATTTTGTTCGAGCGCTCCTCTTTGCCAAGGTCGGCCCATTGCGCGGGGGGCTGTTTTTTCAATCGGGCGCGATAGATGCCTTCAAGCATCGGGCCTTTTTCACTGTCCGGTACTTCCACCAGCGCGGCACGTGCCGGGACCTTGTCTCCTCGGCGCTGGAGAATCTTGTAATAGTTGTATTGGTATTCGCGCTCCAGTCGTTCCTTGGCGATCAACGGACCATCACTGCTGGCCGCGCTGGTGCCTTCGATTTCCAGGCGCAGGGTCGGACGCTCCTTGAGGGCGGCAGAGAGTGTGTCCAGGGCTTTTTGTGTCTCGGCACTCAACTCACTCGCGCCAGGGGCGAACTTCACGCTGCTGAGGTCCTCAGAGCTCCCGCCGCGTGCAAGCCCACCAATGAACTTGAAGGGCGCCGCCGCAGCGCGCACCACTAGGTTGCGCAAGGTTTGCCAGACAATCGGCATCACGCTGAACTGCGGGTTGTTCAGGTCGCCAGTGACCGGCAGCTCAATGGAGATTTTTCCATTTGTGTCTTTCAGCAGCGCGATCGCCAGCTTCAGCGGCAGGTCAACCGCATCAGGGCTGTCGACTTTCTCACCCAGTTCCAGTTGCTCAACCACCACCTTGTTTTCAGCCTTGAGCTGGCCTTTGGTAATCAGGTAATGCAGGTCCAGATTGAGCCGACCTTTGCGAATCCGATAGCCAGCGAACTTGCCGGAATAGGGCGTCAGGTTGGTCAGTTCGACGCGCTTGAAGCTGGTGGCGATGTCCAGCGCGGCCATCGGGTCGAACGGGTTCAGGCTGCCCTTGATGGTCACCGGAGCATAGCGGTCGACCTTGCCGTCGATATTGACCGTCGCAGGGTTTGACTGACGATTGTCCAGCGTGCCGATACGGCCATTGAGTTGTTGAATGGCGGTGCCAAAGTTAGGGGTCAGGCTGAAGTCGGCGAAATTCGCCGAGCCATTGTTGATATTCACTTCACCGACACGGATGCCCAGCGGTTTGGCACTGCTGGCACGGGCTTCGGCCTTGGCTGCAGGTGTTTTATCGGCAGGCTGCGGGATCAGCAGGTCATCGATGTTGGTGGTGCGATCGGGGTTGATCATGAACCGCGCATACGGCTGTTCGAGGTTGACCTTGGCGATGGTCAGCGCATCGCCGTGTTCGTAATTGAGGCCTTCAAGCGTCAGCTTTTCCCATTTGAGGAAATCACGCTGCTTGAGCGTGTCGAGCGTGTGCAATTGCTCGACCTGGGCCTTGCCGTTGACCGTAAAGGCCAGAGGCTCGGTGCCTTTGAGATTGACGGCAAGGTCACTGCCGAGCATGCCGCTGCGCAGCTCCAGGCGAATGAACGGGCTGATGTAAGCCTGGGCCACCCGCAGATCGATATCTTTGGTGGTGACTTGCAACTTTGCGCTGACCGGGCTCAGGTTGACCTCGCCGGCAGCAGTCAGCCTGCCTTGTTTGCCGACCCCTGAATCCAGCTTCAGGGTGAAAGGTGATTTGTTCAGGCTGTCGAAGTTCTGCATGTCGACATTCAGCGGGCCGACGTCCAGCTCCACAGGATCCTTCTGGGAGCGGTCTGCAAGGTGGACCTGATAGTCGCGCAGTTGCACATCCTTGACGATCACCTGCCAAGGCTTGGAATCAGCCGGTGGCTTGGCGGCGGCCTGGGTCTGGGCAGGCGTTTGTGGCGCCTTTTCATCGACAGCTGGTTTGGGTGCGGTCTTGTTGGCTGATTTGCCGGGCTGGCTGGCGAACAGTTTTTGCCAGTCCAGTTGCCCATCCGCTTCCAGTGCCGCCCAGGTTTCCAGCTTGTTGCTGCGAACCTTGCCGACGGTGACCAATTGTTTAGCCAGGTCGATGGAGGTATCGGTCACATCCAGGCGCTGCAGTCGAACCAGTGGCCGACCGTCAGGAGCATTGATGGCAAATGGCGAGATGCTCAAGGCTGTGTTGGTCAGCTTGAGTTCGGTTTCTTTGGACAGGTTCAGCGAGTAAGCCGTGCTGAAGTTCAGAACCCCGTCCTGCAGCGCCAGGGGCAGGGCGTCACGGACATAGGGCCACCACACCTTCATCTTGCTGTCGGTAACCTTGAGGGTGCCTTCGGAGGTGATCGGAATCAGGCTGATCCGCCCGACCCAATCGATTTTGCCGCCATCAGGGCCAGCCGCGACCAAAGTCATGTCGGCGTTGTCTTCGGGTAGCGTGCTGAGGTTTTTCAGTTCGAAATTCAGCTTGTCGTAGAGAAACTCGATGGGTTCGCTGGGACGCAGGTCCTGAAAGTGAACATTGCCGTCAACCAGCTTGATTTCGCCGATGCGCAGCGGGAAAGGTTTGCTGGCTGGCTCGTCCTTGGGAGCGGGTTCGCTGGCGGGCAGCTTGAATAATTGAGTCAGGTTCAACGTGCCGTCTTTGCTGAACAGCAGCTCGGTCTTGGGCTTGACCAGTTCCACGGCGTCCAGGTGCAACGCACGCGTCCAGAGGCTGTCGATCTGAAGATTGGCGTAGAGCTTCTCGAAAGCGACCTGCTCCTTGCCCGGCGTGCCGATATTCAGGCCAAACAGCGTCAACTCAAGGCTGTACGGATTGAACTCGATCCGCTCCAGCTTGGCCGGGACCGTCGAATAATTGGCCAGTTGCTGGTTGGCAATGCGCAAACCAACGCCGGGCAAAATCAGGAAGCCCAGCACGCTATAGAGTCCGAAGACGATCAGCAAGGTACAAGCGGCGCGTATCAATCCTTTGGACATGTGGGGCTTCATCTCTTTCTAGGTCGGGCTTTTTCTGAGCTCCTTGGAGTATGGCACGCTGATCTGGTTCCAGAGGTGAAGCCTTTAAGCTTCGTAGGAAATATCGACGCGTGTTGTAAGTCCTAGAGCTGCAGGATCAATGTCTTGAGCGGTGGCTGATTGTCCATGGACGGGAAGTCTTCGGCTGGAGGCATGATCTGCCAGTCCCGCACCGGCCTGCCGGTCTTGGTGGCGCAACGCAGCACCTGCTCGCGCCAGTCGTCCATGCTGACTTTCGCCAGGTTGTTACAGCAGATCAGCACGCCGTTGTCGGCAGTGGTCAGCAGTGCTGGCTTGAGCAGGCTCTGGTAATCGCGCAACAGGTCTACCGTGCCAAACGCGCTCTTGGCCCACGCCGGAGGATCAAGCAGGACCAGATCGTACTGGCGCTGATCGAGCTTCACGTAGTCCGGGAGTTTATAGCCGCGACGCTGGGTGATAGGCAGGCCTGCCAGTTGGCGAATCGCCGGGAAGTAATCGGATTGGATGAACGACATCCCAGGCAGCTCTGGATTGAGCGCGCCGTTTTCACGGCCCACGGCAAGGTTGCCTTCGGCGAAGTCCAGGTTGCAGACTTCACTCGCGCCGCCCGCTGCGGCGCTAAGCCCAACGCCGCAGGTATAGGCGAAGAGATTCAGCACGCTTTTGCTTTTGCTGTGCTGCTTGACCCAGCCACGGGTGTTGCGTAGGTCGAGAAACAGCAGCGGATCCTGTCCGGCATGTCGGCCGCGCACTCGATAGTTGAGGCCCCATTCGTGGCCGATCAGATCCTGCAGTGCCGCAGGGTCGGCCTTGTAGACTGAGTCCTCGCGATCAATCCGCGAGTTGCCCTGGGAGCGATCGTTGTAAACCAGCAGCAAGTCCAGGCCCAAGTGTGCGTTGACGGCGGCGTGCAGCTCCAGCAACGCGTCACACTCCAGGCGAGTGTGGAAACTTTGCACCAGCAATTGCGGGCCATAGCGATCGATGGTCAAGCCGCTGGCGCCTTCCTGGCTGCCATGAAACAGCCGATAGCAATCGGTCCCCTGCTGGTGCAGTTGGGCGAGCAGGGGTTGACGGTTATCGAGGGCGACGCTGAGCGCCTGAATCAAGGTGGACATGCAAAGCGCCTTGGGCTGGATGGGCGCGGCAGTTTATCAGGTAAGGCTTGTTACCACAGGCTACATGTCCTGTAGGAGCTGCCGGAGGCTGCGAATCGCGGTGTGTCAGACACATCGCAATTCGCAGCCTTCGGCAGCTCCTACAAGGGGACGGTCATTTCTATCGCGCCAACGCCAATGCCACACCCTGACCGCCGCCAATGCACAAGGTCGCCAAACCTTTTTTTGCATCGCGTTTAATCATTTCATGCAGCAAGGTCACCAGCACACGGCAGCCCGATGCACCAATGGGGTGACCCAACGCGATGGCGCCGCCATTGACGTTGACCTTGGCCATGTCCCAGCCCAGATCCTTGCCCACCGACAGCGACTGGGCGGCGAAGGCTTCGTTGGCTTCGATCAGGTCCAGTTGCTCAATGGACCACCCGGCTTTAGCCAGGCAGCGACGGGTGGCGCTCACCGGGCCGATACCCATGATGGCCGGGTCGACACCGGCATTGGCGTAGGCAGCGATGCGCGCCAGGACTGGCAGGCCAAGCTCTTGCGCTTTGGTTGCACTCATCAGGATCACCGCCGCCGCGCCATCGTTGAGGGAGGACGCATTGCCAGCGGTCACAGAACCATCTTTCTTGAAGGCCGGTTTGAGCTTGCCCAGGGTTTCGGCCGTGGTGCCTGCGCGCGGTTGTTCGTCAATGGCGAACGCCACCGGCTCGCCTTTGCGCTGGGGGATCAGGATCGGTGTGATTTCGTCGACGAAACGCCCGCTTTCGATGGCCGCCACTGCCTTCTGCTGCGAAGACGCGGCGAAGGCATCCTGCGCTTCACGGCTGATTTCATATTGATCGGCGAGGTTTTCGGCGGTGATGCCCATGTGGTAATCGTTGAATGCGTCCCACAGGCCATCGCTGATCATGGTATCCACCAGCGTGCTGTGGCCCATGCGCAGGCCGGTTCGGGCGCCGGGCATCACATAATTGGAGAGGCTCATGTTCTCCTGACCGCCCGCGATGATCACCTCGGCGTCGCCGCAGCGGATGGCCTGAGTTGCCAGGTGCAATGCCTTGAGGCCGGAGCCGCAGACCTTGTTCAACGTCATGGCCGGGACTGCGAACGGCAGTCCTGCCTTGATGGCCGACTGACGCGCCGGGTTCTGGCCGGCACCTGCGGTCAGGACCTGGCCCATGATCACTTCGTCGACCTGCGCGCCATCCAGCCCCGTTTGCGCCAGTAGCTGGCGGATAACCGCTGCGCCCAGATCGACTGCGGAAATATTCGCCAGTGAACCCTGGAAACTTCCGACTGCGGTACGAGTGGCGGCAACGATAACGACGTCTTGCATGGCGCGGATCCTCACTATTATTGGGTTTTACGTCGGGCTATGAGTAACAGGCCCGATTCGTTGTGATCGAAGGAATCACATGTTGGCACACAAACCGGGCCATCTTCCAACCGAGAACTGGCCAGTACTGGTTTGCCGTTATAAGCCCATACGCCGCCGGGCGCGATGGATCGAGGAATCGCGCACGGCCCAGCGCAGCACCGGCGCGCTGCGTTTGACCCCAGCCCGGACCATCTTGCGCTGCAGGGGAGTTTGTCGCAGTTCGAGCATTTCGCTGGCCCACAGTGGCAGCAGATCAATACCCGCCTGCATCATCAGCGAACCCATGGGTTTGGCCATCCAGCTGGGCGCCGGAGCATTGAGCAGAATGCGCAGCACTTCCCGGCTGCGTTGATCGCAGAGCAATTGGGGCTGGATGTTGTGCAGATAAGCGGCTATTTCCGTGGACGAGCGGGGCACGTTCCGGGCGCCGAGCCGTTCGGCAATAAGCGCCGTTTCCGCGTAGTACCTGTCCTGATCTACGAGGGAAAGCGCCGGGTTCAGGTAGCGCAGGTGCGCGGCAAGGAAGTTGCTGACTTCGGCGACATGCACCCAGGTCAGCAGATCCGGGTCGCTGGCGGCATAGTCGCGGCCATCGGGTGCGGTGCCGGTGACCTGTAAATGGATTGTTCTGACTTTGTCGATCAGCCAGTTGGCGTCTTTGGTCGAGCCGAATGTGGTCCCGGAAATGAACTGCCCGGTGCGCCGCAGCCTGCCCAGCATGTCGTGACGGAAGTTGGAATGATCCCAGACCCCGGCCAGCGCCAAGGGGTGGAGGGCTTGCAGCATCAAGGCGCTGATGCCACCGATGAGCATGCTCGGGAAGTCGCCATGGACCTGCCAGCAGATGGCCTGAGGCCCGAAAAGACCGGGATCGCCCTTGGGATTTTCCAGATCGAGTTGGCCAAGCGATAGGCCGGTCAGGCTCATGACCTGGGTTTCGATACTACTGCGGATGAATTCCATGGGGGCTCGTTGGGTGATACACGGCTATGAATTGCATGCCTTCCCTGTAGGAGCCAACTTGTTGGCGAGACGGCGTATCAGGCACCGCCTCGCCAACAAGTTGGCTCCTACAGGTCGGGTGCGACAGGCCCAGACGATGCCCCGCTTCGCTCAACGATTCAAGCGTTTGTCGATCAGCCCCTCGACCACGCTCGGGTCGGCGAGGGTGGAGGTGTCGCCCAGGCTGTCGAGTTCATTGCAGGCGATCTTGCGCAGGATACGCCGCATGATCTTGCCCGAACGAGTTTTGGGCAGCGCCGGTGCCCACTGGATCAACTCGGGTTTGGCAAAGCTGCCGATCTCCGAGCTGACATGGGCGAGCAATTGCTTTTTCAGCTCGTCGTCCGGTTCGACGCCGTTCATGGGCGTGACAAACGCATAAATCGCCATGCCCTTTATGTCATGCGGATAGCCGACCACGGCGGCCTCGGCAATGTTGTCATGCAGCACCAGTGCGCTTTCCACCTCGGCAGTACCGATGCGATGTCCGGACACATTGATCACATCGTCGATGCGTCCGGTGATCCAATAGGCACCTTCGGCATCACGCCGCGCGCCGTCGCCGGTGAAGTAGTAGCCGGGGCAGGGTTTGAAGTAGGTTTCGACCATGCGCTGCTTGTCGCCATAGACACTGCGAATCTGCCCTGGCCAACTGGCTTTGATCACTAACAAACCGCTGCCAGCGCCTTGGATCTCCTTGCCCTTGTCGTCCAGCAACGCGGGTTGCACGCCGAACATCGGTTGGGTCGCACAGCCTGGTTTGATCGGGTTGGTGCTGATCAGTGGGGTCATCATGATTCCGCCGGTTTCGGTCTGCCACCAGGTATCAATGATCGGGCAGCGCTCTTTTCCTACCTGATGGAAATACCATTCCCACGCTTCGGGGTTAATCGGCTCGCCGACGCTGCCGAGTAATCGCAGGCTTTCCCGGGAAGTGGACTGCAAGGGTTCGGCGCCTTCACGCATGAGCGCGCGCAGTGCTGTGGGCGCGGTGTAGAAGATATTGACCTGATGTTTGTCGATGACCTTCCAGAAACGTGATGCATCTGGATAGTTCGGCACGCCCTCGAACATCAAGGTGGTCGCGCCGTTGGCCAGCGGGCCATAGACGATGTAGCTGTGGCCGGTCACCCAGCCGACATCGGCGGTACACCAGAAGATTTCGTGGTCGTGATAATCGAAGACGTACTTGAACGTCATGGCGACTTGCAGCAAATAGCCGCCCGTGGTGTGCAAGACGCCCTTGGGTTTGCCAGTGCTGCCTGAGGTGTAAAGGATGAAGAGGGGGTCTTCAGCGTCCATTGGCTCTGGCGGGCAGTCGTCGCTGGCACCGTGCAGGGCCTCGTGATACCAGATGTCTCGCCCGGTCACCCACTCGATGTCGCCTTCGGTGCGTTGCACGACGATTACGGTGCTGACGTCGGGGCAGCTTTGCAGGGCCTTATCGACATTTTTCTTCAGCGGGACGTATTTTCCGCCACGCACACCCTCGTCGGCAGTAATCACAGTGTGGCAATCGGCATCGAGGATTCGGTCGCGCAGGGCTTCGGGTGAAAAGCCGCCGAATACCACCGAGTGAGCCGCGCCGATACGCGCGCAGGCGAGCATGGCGTAAGCGGCTTCGGGGATCATCGGCATGTAGATGCACACCCGATCACCCTTCTTGACGCCACGGTCCTTTAGCACATTAGCCAGCCGGGCGACGTTGTGGTGCAGTTTTTTGTAGGTGATTTCAGCCGATTCGGAAGGATTATCGCCCTCCCAGATGATCGCGATTTGATCGCCACGCTGTTTGAGGTGGCGGTCAATGCAGTTGTAACTGACGTTGAGCTGGCCGTCTTTGAACCACTGCGCTTCGCCGGTCTTGAGATCCGCCTGGATAACACGGCTCCAGGGCGCCGACCAATCGAGAAACGCTTCAGCCTGCTCGGCCCAGAATTGCTCGGGCTGGTCTACCGACTGTTGGTACAGGCGTTGGTAGTCGTCGGCGCTGAGTTGTACGGCCTGGCGCACGGCCTCGGCCTGAGGGTATTTGCTGATGTCGAACATAATCGCTCCTTATTCTTGTTGTGGGGACGTTACAGAATAGGAGGTTGTGGGGGAGGGTGGGTTCAATTGTGGTAAACCGGCGCACCCAATACCTTTGTAGGAGCTGCCGAAGGCTGCGAACGGCGGAGTGTCAGACTGATCGCTTTCGCAGCCTTCGGCAGCTCCTACAGGTGGTGGATTCACAAATACAAAACCCGCTGTCTCTTGCGAGCGCAGCGGGTTTTGGTATTGCGTAGCTCGATCAGCCGCGGTGACGACCACGGAAGTAATTGATCAGGCCTTGGGTGGACGCATCGTCTGCCGGTTCGTCGGTGCCGCCGGTCAGGCGCTGGTAAACGGCTTTACCCATTTCCTTGCCCAGTTCAACGCCCCACTGGTCGAAGGCATTGATGCCCCAGATCACGCTCTGTACGAAGACTTTGTGTTCGTACATTGCCACCAGTGCGCCGAGGCGACGAGGGCTGATGCGCTCGACCACCAGGGTGTTGCTCGGGCGGTTGCCGGGGATGACTTTGTGCGGTGCAAGGTTCTGCACGTCTTCCTCGGACAGCCCCTTGTCGCGCAGCTCGGCTTCGGCTTCGGCGCGGGTCTTGCCGATCATCAGTGCCTGGCTCTGGGAGAGGCAGTTGGCGTACAACCACTGATGGTGATCGGAAACCGGGTTGAAGCTGACAATCGGCACAATGAAGTCCGCCGGGATGAACTGCGTGCCCTGGTGCAGCAACTGGTGATACGCGTGCTGACCGTTGCAACCCACGCCGCCCCAGATGACCGGGCCGGTGTCGGTCGTGACCGGGGTGCCATCCTGGCGCACGCTCTTGCCGTTGGATTCCATGTCCAGCTGCTGCAAATGCTTGGTGATGTTACGCAGGTAGTGGTCGTAAGGCAGAATCGCGTGGCTTTGCGCGCCCCAGAAGTTGCCATACCAGACGCCCAACAGACCCAGCAGTACCGGCATGTTCTGTTCGAACGGCGCGGTCAGGAAGTGTTGATCCATCGAGTAGGCGCCGGACAGCAACTCCTTGAAGTTGGACATGCCGATGGCCAGTGCGATGGGCAGGCCGATGGCCGACCACAACGAATAACGACCGCCGACCCAGTCCCACATCGGGAAGATGTTCTCTTCACGGATGCCAAATGCCACGGCGGCGGCATTGTTGCTCGACACCGCGATGAAGTGACGATACAGCTCGGCTTCCGAACCGCCTTGCGCCAGGTACCAGCCACGCGCTGCGGTCGCGTTCTTGAGGGTCTCAAGTGTGCTGAAGGTTTTCGACGAGACGATGAACAGCGTGGTCTCGGCGCGCAGCTTCATGGTCAGCTCATGGAACTCGCTGCCGTCGATGTTCGCCAGGTAGTGGCAACGCACGCCTTTCTGCGCATAGGACAGTAGCGCTTCGGAAACCAGTTCCGGGCCGAGGAACGAGCCACCGATACCGATGTTCACCACGTCGGTGATCGGCTTTTCGGTGTAGCCGCGCCACAGACCATCGTGGATGCGGCCCACCAGATCGGTGATCTGGTTCAGCACCTTGTGCACTTCAGGCATCACGTTGACGCCATTGACCAGCAGCTTGTCGCCCACCGGACGGCGCAGCGCGGTGTGCAGTGCCGGGCGGCCTTCCGAGGAGTTGACCAGCTCGCCGTCGTATTGCGCCTTGATGGCGTCTTTCAGGCCGACTTGATTGGCCAGCTCGACCAGCAGGTCCCGGGTCTCGGTGTTGATCAGGTTCTTCGAGTAATCGAGAAACAGGCCGCAACTGCTCAAGGTGAATTGGCTGAAACGCTGCGGGTCAGCATTGAAGGCTTCGCGCATGCTGAAATTCTGCATGGCTTCGCGGTGTTGGTTCAGTGCCTGCCATGCGGGCAGGGCTGTTGCGTCGGAGGGGGTGCGGTAGTACGCCATCGCTGCGGGTTTCCTTGTACTTGGAACTGGCTTGAACACTAAAAGCGAGGAGTTGCAGACTTAAATCGGTGCACCAAGACTAAACATAATGTGCGGCTGTGTCTGCGCCTGGCTTTACCTGAGCTCGGTACTATTTCACACACTGCGGTCCGGGCTTTGAACATGATCGGTATCGATAGGGCATTGCGGGTGCGGCTTTAGTTCCAACCTGCTCAGTGTAGAAGCTGCCGAAACACTCAACGATCTGAAATCCTGTTCTGTAGGAGCGAACTTGTTCGCGAGGCGCAATTCCTGGTTAGGCAGGCCCAATGTCTCGCCAACAAGTTGGCTCCTACAGGTCGGCGGCAAGCTGCAGACTCAGTGATGCTCGCGATTCAAATGCAGGTTATCGATCAAACGAGTCTTGCCCAGGAACGCGGCGGCCAGGATCACCAGATCATCGTCCTGTGCAGTTGCCGGGCGCAGGCTGGTGGCTTCGCGAACTTCCAGATAATCCGGGCGCAGGCCGGCGGCTTGCAGTTGCGCTTTGCCTGCGTCCAGCAGGGCGCTGAAATCCTTGTCGCCGCTGTTGATCGCACTGCCGATGGCCTGAATGACGCGGTACAACTGAGGAGCGATCGCGCGCTCGTCGGCCGTCAGGTAACCGTTGCGCGAGGACAGCGCCAGGCCGTCTTCGGCGCGCACCGTAGGTTCGCCGATGATCTGGATCGGCATGTTCAGGTCACGAACCAGCGCGCGGATCACGGCCAGTTGCTGAAAGTCTTTTTCACCGAAGATCGCCAGGTCAGGCTGGACCATGTTGAACAGTTTGCTGACCACGGTGGACACGCCATCGAAATGGCCGGGACGGCTGGCGCCACACAAGCCTTCGGAAATCACCGGGACGCTGACAGTCGTCTGATCGGCCATGCCGTGCGGGTACATTTCTTCAACGTTGGGCGTGAACAGCAGATGGCAACCTGCTTCGAGCAGGCATTCCTGATCGGCTGCCAGGGTGCGCGGGTAGGTCGCGAGATCTTCATTGGGGCCGAACTGCATCGGGTTGACGAAGATAGTCGCCACCACGAAATCGGCCCGTTGCGCCGCCTTGGTAACCAGTGCCGCATGGCCGCTGTGCAGATTGCCCATGGTCGGAACCAGGCCGATACGCTTGCCTTCACTGCGGGCGCGCGCGACTGCTGCGCGAAGCTCGCGCACGGTTTTTACTGTGTTCATGCCGAGAATCCGTGTTCAGGTGCCGGGAAGCTGACGTCTTTGACCGCTGCAACATAAGCCTGCAGCGCTGATTGAATATCTGGTTGGCCGATCATGAAGTTCTTCACGAACTTGGGTACGCGGCCAGTGATCGCCAGGCCGAGCATGTCGTGCAGCACCAACACCTGGCCATCGGTGGAACTGCCTGCACCGATGCCAATTACCGGGATCTTCACCGCGTGGCTGATTTCTTCCGCCAGTTCGCTGGGTACGCATTCGAGCAGGATCATTGCGGCGCCGGCCTGCTCCAGGCTGATGGCGTCGGCGCGCATTTGGCGTGCCTGGGTTTCCAGGCGGCCCTGAACCTTGTAACCGCCCAGCACATTCACCGCTTGTGGCGTCAGGCCCATATGGGCGCACACCGGAATGCCACGCTCGGCCAGCAGGCGAATGGAATCGGCCAGCCATGCAGCGCCTTCGATTTTGAGCATGTGCGCACCCGCCTGCATCAGCGCTGCGCTGTTGACGAAGGTCTGCTCAAGGGTTGCGTAGGCCATGAAGGGCAGGTCGGCCATGATCAACGCGCCCTGATTGCCGCGTTTGACGCAGGCCACATGGTAGGCCATCTCGGCTGTGGTCACTGGCAAGGTGCTGTCATGACCTTGCAGGACCATGCCCAGTGAGTCGCCCACCAGCAGCACTTCAACGCCCGCCTGGCTGGCGGCGTGGGCAAAAGTTGCGTCGTAGCAGGTGAGCATGGTGATTTTTTCACCCTGTTGCTTGAGGGCCTGCAACGAGGTAACGGTGATATCTGGCATGGAAAAGTCCTCTGTCAGGCGCTGTGAACACTACGGCGAGCAACGCGTGAGATTCATCCTGGAGAAGCAGGTACACCGTCGTTTGCGGTGTTTCAAAGCAGCCTGCCCGGCGCCCATTTGCCAGCTAACGGCTGGCGGGACGCCTATCTTCGTGAGGAGGGGGCATGAAGTCAATTGCGCGTGTTACCCCCCGTAGCAAGAGGGTTACCCGAGTGTGACGAAGCCTGTCAGGTCGCGCGTGTCGGTCAGGCGCGTTCGATACCTTCGAAGGGGCATTCGGCCAACAATTGGCTCAGGACGCGGCCGTCGGCGAGGTGCAGTTCAGGAGCCAGTTCGGCCAGTGGATAGAGCACGAACGCCCGGGCCTGCATGTGGTAATGCGGCACCTTGAGGCGCGGTTCGTCGATCAGCCGCTCGCCAAACAGCAGGATATCCAGATCAAGGGTGCGGGGGCCCCAGCGCTCATGACGCTCGCGGCCCTGGTCAAGCTCGATGGCTTGCAGTGCATCGAGTAACTGCAAGGGTTGCAGCGAGGTGTCCAGGGCGGCAACCGCATTGGTGTAGCGCGGTTGGCCGGGCAGCAGAGAGTCGCTGACGTAGAACGACGAAACATCGACCCATTGGCTCTGCGGCAAGTGCGTCAATGCGCTAATGGCATGACGCAGTTGCTCGGCAGGGTCAGCCAGATTGCTGCCCATGCCTATATAGACGCGTTCCATCAGTTTTACTCGCCGGAGGCTGCAGGCGATTCGCCACCGGCGCGTTTGCGCTTGGTGCCGCTGCTGCGGCGACGCTTGCGAGGTGCGCCGTCGGGCTTGCTGCCCAGGTCGGTGATCATCGCGCGACGTTCGCTGTCGTTGCAATCCTGGTAGTCAGTCCACCATTCGCCCAGGCCATCGGTCTCTTCGCCAGCGCTTTCACGCAGCAACAGGAAATCATAGCCAGCACGGAAGCGAGGGTTGTCGAGCAGCAGGTCGGCACGCTTGCCAGAGCGGCGCGGCAGACGTTCCTGCATGTCCCAGATCTCGCGAATCGGCATGGTGAAGCGTTTCGGAATCGCGATGCGCTGGCACTGCTCGACGATCAACTCGTGGGCAGCTTCCTGCATGGCGGCAATCGGCGGCATGCCGCGTTCTTGCAAGCGCAGCGCCTTGGCGGGCAATGCAGGCCAGAGCAGGGCGGCGAACAGGAAGGCCGGGGTCACCGGCTTGTTCTGCTTGATGCGCAGGTCGGTGTTGGTCAGCGCTTCGCTGATCAGCGTATGCGTGTACGTCGGGTTGTATTCCAGCGCCTTGGAACTGGCCGGGAACAGTGGATCAAAGAGTTCCAGGTCAACAAGCATCTCGAAGGTTGGAGCCGCGTAACCGGAGAGGAAGAGCTTGAGCACTTCTTCGAACAGTCGCGCTGAAGGAATATCTCGCAGCATCGGTGCCAGTGGGCGGATCGGCGTGGCGCTGTGCTTTTCGATGCCGAAATCAAGCTTGGCGGCGAAGCGCACGGCACGCAGCATGCGCACCGGGTCTTCCTTGTAACGCTGCTCCGGATCACCAATCAGGCGGATCAGGCGATTGCGAATGTCGTGTACGCCGTTGGCGTAGTCGAGGATGCGTTCGCTGACCGGATCGTAATAAAGAGCATTGATCGTGAAGTCGCGGCGCTGGGCATCGTCTTCAAGGGTGCCGTAGACGTTGTCGCGCAGGATCCGGCCGCTTTCATTACGCGAAGACTGGTTGCTGTCTTCGTCTTCATCATCCACGGGATGGTTGGCGCGGAAGGTCGCCACTTCGATGATTTCGCGACCGAAGTGGATATGGACCAGCTTGAAGCGTCGGCCGATGATCCGCGCGTTGCGAAATTCGTTGCGAACCTGCTCCGGCGTGGCGCTGGTGGCGACGTCGAAATCCTTGGGCTCGATATTGAGCATCAAGTCGCGGACACAGCCGCCGACGAGATAGGCCTGATAGCCCGCATTTTGCAGGCGCTCGACGATGTTCACCGCATATCGGCTGAACTGGCCACGCTGCAGCGAGTGTTGGCTGCTGTTGAGCACTTCAGGCGTGCTGCGGATATGTTGCTGCGGCTTGCGCAGTGGAGTACGGAATGACTGGAACAGCTTCTTCAGCATGGGATGCACTGTTTGAAGGAATATTCGGCCAAAAAACAAGAATGACCGCATGATGGGCGGGGATTCTAGCATTTAGTCGAGGGATGGTGTAGGAAGCTGCGCGATGGTGTTAAGCCCTCGGCAAAGCGCAGAGATCTGTAGGAGCTGCCGAAGGCTGCGAATGGGGTCTGCCATTAGAATGCTTTCGCAGCCTTCGGCAGCTCCTACAGGGTTCGGTGATTCAGCGAGAGCGCATTTTATTTGGGGATGTATCAGGAGGGAGTTTCTTTCAGAAGCTACTGGGGGAGCCGAAGCTCCCCCAAAGTCATTGCTCTTATTTTTATTGTGTCTGTGGGCTTTTTGTTTTTGTTGAGTGCCCATCCACGAGACTGTGTCTGTGGAACCTCCCAATCGGGAGTCAAGAGCAAACGGATTGCTTTGGTCGCTGTGTTGCAATGATCATTCGATCCAACCAGTTCAGGCGCTACCTAAGGGTAGTTTTTATTGTTCTCAGCCTGGTTGCGGGGCAAGCCCCAAATACAACGCCTCTCCAAAAGAATCAGTTAGCTGCGCCTCCGCCGTGTTGTTCTTGTTATGCGTGAGTCGATTCGTATTGTTCTTATTATCGGGTTTTGCATATCTGGTTTTTGTTGTTCTTGTACTAAGGATATAGCAGGACCTGTGCCAACTTTTCACAAGGCCCGGAACTCGGGGGCTACAGCGATTGGCTGGCTTTTTGATGGCAAAAAAAAGCCGGGGATTCGTTACCGTAAGCCCCGGCTTTTGTTACGCGATCTGGTTGAGGTAACAGTTTTGCGCAGTGTGCGATAACGCGCGGGCCAGAGCCTTGTGCGCAAGGTGTTACGTCTCGCTGGCAACCCCTTTGCGACGTGGGATGCCCAGGCGCTGACGCCGTTCCCACAGGCACTTGCGGCTCACGCCGAGTTTGCGCGCCAGTTCGGTTTCGGTCATGTGGTCCTGATGCTCGAGGACGAAATGCTGGAAGTAATCTTCCAGGGACAAATCCTCGGTCGGTTCATGGCTGGTCGAGCTGGATGAGCCCTGATGTGGCGCCAGGCCGATGAAGTCGTCGTCATCCAGGTCATTGAGCTCGATGTCGATGCCCAGCAGCTCGGCGGAAATTTCCGGGCTTTCGCACAGAATGACGGCTCGCTCAACCGCGTTTTCCAGCTCACGAACGTTACCCGGCCAGGTGTATTGGCGGATGGCTTGCTCGGCGTCCGGGGCGAACTTCAGATCGTTGCGGCCGGCCTTGAGGCTTTGCCGGGTCAGGAACGAGCGGGCGATATCCAGCACATCGTTGCCACGCTCACGCAATGCCGGGAGTTTGAGGGCAATCACGTGCAGGCGGTAGTAAAGGTCTTCGCGGAACTGGCCGACTTTGGCCAGACTTTTCAGGTCCCGGTGAGTGGCCGCGATCAGGCGCACATCGACCTTCTGCGACTGCACCGAGCCGACGCGACGAATCTCGCCTTCCTGCAATACACGCAGCAGGCGAGCCTGGGCTTCAAGGGGCAATTCGCCAATCTCGTCCAGGAACAGCGTGCCGCCATCGGCCGCCTCAACCAGGCCTGCGCGACCGGCGCTGGCCCCGGTGAAGGCGCCTTTTTCGTGGCCGAACAGCTCGGACTCGATCAGGGTTTCCGGAATTGCCGCGCAGTTCACGGAAATCATCGGCGCCTTGGCGCGCCGCGACAGATTGTGCAGCGCTCGGGCCACTAGCTCTTTACCTGTACCCGACTCACCCTGAATCAGAACGTTGGAGTCAGTAGGCGCCACTTTGCGGATCTTGCTGTACAGATCCTGCATCGGCCCGCAGGAGCCAATGATGCCGATCTCGCCATTGCTGTTGTCGACGGCGGATTTATCCGAGCCTGCTGACTTGGCGGCATTGGCGGTGCGATCGGCCTGGATGCTTTGAACAGTCTGGCGATCGCGCAGGATGCGGGCGACGGCCTGGAGCATTTCATCGTGGTCGAACGGTTTGGCGATGTAATCCACCGCGCCCATTTTCATGGAGTCCACGGCCGAGCGCAGGCTCGCGTAGCTGGTCATGATCAGCACCGGTTTGCCCTCGCCAAGCTTTATCAGCTCAGTGCCGGGTGCTCCGGGCAAGCGCAAATCGCTGACGATCAGATCAAACGACGGGATGCTGAAACGTTCCTGGGCTTCCTGCACCGAACCCGCTTCGCTGACCTGGTACTGATTACGTTCCAGCAGGCGACGCAGGGCGGAGCGGATGATGGTTTCGTCTTCGACGATCAGAATATGCGGCATTGATTCAGTTCTCTCGACGGGCTCAGTTCACGGCGGACGTCGCTTCGACATGACGCGGCAATGTCACCCGAATACGGGTACCGCGCTGGTGCTCGGTGTCTGCCGGGCTGTCGATGGTGATCTGTCCATAATGCTCTTCAACGATGGAATAGACCAGTGCGAGGCCTAGTCCGGTGCCTTCACCGGGATCCTTGGTGGTGAAAAACGGTTCGAACAATCGGTCCATGATTGCTTTCGGAATACCCGTGCCTTCGTCTTCGACGATCAGGTCCACGGTGTGCTCGGAAACTTCGCTCTTGACCCGCACCGCGCTGCCCGCAGGCGATGCGTCACGGGCGTTGGAGAGCAGGTTGATCAGTACTTGCGCAAGCCGCTGCGGATCGCCATCGACCCAATGCTCGGGATTGCACAGGTTATAGAACTGCACTTCGTAGTTGCGGCGGTTGAGCGCGAGCAGACCAATGGCGTCCTGCGCGACTTCGGCCAGGCACACCGCTTCATCGTTATGTTGATGGCTGCCGGCGTGGGCGAAGCTCATCAGCGATTGCACGATGCGCGAGACTCGTTTGGTCTGTTCGAGAATCTGGCTGCTGATTTCAGTCAGTTCGCCGTCGTCTTCACGCTCTTCGCGCAAGTTCTGCGCAAGGCAGGCAATGCCGGTAATCGGGTTGCCAATCTCGTGGGCCACGCCCGCCGCCAGCCGCCCGATGCTGGCGAGACGTTCGGAGTGCACCAGCTTGTCTTCGAGCATCTGGGTGTCGGTCAAATCCTCGACCAGTAGCACCAGCCCGCTGTTGCCGGGGGCGAGGGGCTCATCAATGGCCGCCTTGTGCAGGTTCAGCCAGCGGGTCTGGCCATCCAGCGCCAGGCGCTGTTTGTGCAAGTGTTCGTCGGGCAGGTTGATAAAGCCGCTGAGCAGTTCGCGCCAGGGTTCACCGATGGTTTCCAGGCGCGAGCCCACAACCCGTTGCGCGCCGATGCCGGTGAGTTCTTCCATGGCTTTGTTCCACATCAGGATTTCCTGATCCTTGGCCAGGGAACACACGCCCATGGGCAGTTCCTGCAAGGTTTGCCGGTGGTAGCGGCGCAGGGCGTCGAGTTCTGCGGCAAGGCCGGTGAGGCGTGAGTGGTAGTCCTCAAGCCGGCTTTCGATGAAGTGAATGTCTTCGGTGACATAGTTTTCGCCGCCGGATTTGTAGGGCAGGAAGGTTTCCACCATGTCCTGCGCCACACTGGGGCCCATCAGGCCCGACAGGTTGGCTTCGATTCTGTCCCGCAAACGGCGCAGGGCGTAAGGCCGACGTTCGTCGAATGGCAGATACAGATCGCGCAGCGCCTGTTCCACTTCCTTCTGCGCAGCCTTTGCGCCCAGGGGTTTGGCCAGTTGAGTGGCGAATTCCTGGGGAGACGCGGCATGCAGCTCGCGCCGTTGCGGGCGGCGCACGTTGTCCACGGCGCAGGCTTCGGCGGCGCTGGCTTCTTCCGGGCTTGGGTTACTGAACAGTGAAATCAGGGTGAAGATCAGGACGTTGACGGCCAGCGAGGCAATGGCCGCCATGTGCCAGCTGGTGTCGTCCAGTACGTAGATCATGTTCAGCAGCGGGATGTAAAAGCCCTGGAAGTCGCCGATCAGCGGCAACAGCATGCTGACCACCCAGACGCTGATCCCGGCCAGCAGCCCGGCGATGAAACCCCGGCGATTGGCGGCGGGCCAATACAGGACTGAAAGCACCCCCGGCAGGAATTGCAACGTGGCGACAAAGGCGACGATGCCCAGATTGGCCAGGTCCTGCTGGGCACCCAACAACAGGTAGAAGCCGTAGCCGGCCATGATGATCGCCACGATCAGAGCGCGACGGGTCCACTTCAGCCAGCGATAGATATTGCCTTCGGCGGGTGGCTGATACAGCGGCAATACCAGGTGGTTGAGCGCCATGCCGGACAAGGCAAGCGTGGTGACAATGATCAGGCCGCTGGCCGCGGACAATCCGCCCACGTAACCCAGCAACGCCAGGGACTTGCTGTTGACCGCAATCCCGATGCCCAGGGTGAAATATTCCGGGCTGGTGGTCGCGCCGAGTTTCAGGCCGGCCCACAGGATCAGCGGCACCGCCAGGCTCATCAGCAACAGAAACAGCGGCAGCCCCCAACTGGCGCTGACCAGTGCGCGGGGGTTGAGGTTTTCGGTGAAGGTCATGTGATACATGTGCGGCATGACAATGGCGGACGCAAAGAACACCAGCAGCAAGGTGCGCCATGGCCCCTCTTGCAGCGGGGTGTGCAGGGCGGCGAGGGCGGTCTGGTTTTGCAGCAGCCATTGTTCAAGCTGTTGCGGGCCGTCGAACACGCCGTACAAGGCGTACAGGCCGATACCGCCGATGGCCACCAGCTTGATCACCGATTCAAAGGCAATGGCAAACACCAGGCCTTCGTGTTTCTCGCGGGTGGCGATATGTCGGGAGCCGAAGAAAATAGTGAACAGGGTAATCAAGGCGCAAAAGGCGATGGCCACGCGGGCCTGAACCGGTTCACGGGTCAGGATGCCGATGGAATCCGCCACCGCCTGGATCTGCAGGGCCAGTAGCGGCAGCACGCCAATCAACATGAAAATGGTGGTCAGCGCGCCGGCCCAGGTGCTGCGAAAGCGGAAGGCGAACAGATCCGCCAGCGATGACAGCTGGTAGGTGCGGGTGATTCTGAGAATCGGATAAAGCAGTACCGGGGCCAGCAAAAACGCGCCGGAAACCCCCAGGTAACTGGACAGGAAGCCATAGCCATACTGATACGCCAGGCCAACCGTGCCATAGAAAGCCCAGGCGCTTGCGTAAACGCCCAGCGACAGGGTGTACGTCAGCGGGTGACGGATGATCCAGCGCGGGATTACACCGCGCTCGCTGATCCAGGCCACGCCAAACAGCATCAACAGATACGCGGCGCTGACCAGAATCATCTGGGTCAGGCTAAAGCTCATCGGCATCTCGTTGGCTCTGAAGGATGAAAGTCACCACGATCAGGATCAGCCACAGCAGATACGGCCGATACCAGGCGCCAGTGGCGTCGATCCACCAATCCATGATGGCGGGCGAAAACAGGTAAATGCCCACTACCAGCAACAGGACCAAGCGGTAAATATACATTTGGCCTCCTTGCACGATTCATTAGCGTTGCGGCAGATGTGGAGCGGCATGGTAACGGATGGCGAGCAACCTGCAAGTGGCGTTTCGCCGGTCACCTGGACAACTTTGTATCGACGCGTCTAGCTCAGTCTATCCGAGCCTCTTCAAGGTTCCGTACACGAGGAATTGCGGAAACGTTCCAGCTGTCGATTGCCCATTTCAGGACTTCCTCGGGGGTGCCATAGGCGAGGGCAGATTCCGGCGCCTGGCCCAGCGCGCGCAAGGCCCGTAACAGCAACGGGGTTGCCTGATCGGCCTCAAGGGGCGGCGAGCGGTAGGACTTGCCGAGCTTGTTGCCATCGGGCTGCGTGATGAGCGGGATGTGAAGGTAGCGGGGCTGCGGTACGCCGAGCAGTTCTTGCAGATACAGCTGGCGAGGGGTGGAGTCGAGCAGGTCGGCGCCGCGCACGATGTCGGTCACACCTTGCATGGCGTCATCGATCACCACGGCCAACTGATAGGCATAAAAGCCGTCGCGACGACGGATCACAAAGTCACCGACCTCATTGCCCAGATGCTGCTGAAACAGGCCCTGGACGCGATCCTCGAAGCGGTATTGCAGTTCAGGCACGCGGATGCGAATCGCAGCGTTCTCGGGTGAGTGTCCGGCGTTGCGACACAAACCGGGGTAGATGCCGTGAAAGGGCTCCAGTTGTTTGCGCGAACAGGTGCAGGCATACGCAAGGCCATGGCTGAACCAGCGATTGATGATTTCTTGATAAGCATCGTGGCGCTGGCTCTGGGTGACGAGGTGGCCATCCCACTCAAAGCCGTAGCGTTCCAGAGTACTGAGAATCGCAGCCTGTGCCCCGGCAACTTCACGCGGTGGGTCAAGGTCTTCCATGCGCATCAGCCATTGCCCACCGACCGAGCGAGCATCCAGATACGAAGCCAGCGCTGCGACCAGTGAGCCGAAGTGCAGATAACCGCTGGGCGTCGGCGCAAAGCGCCCGATATAAGGAGAGGGTTTCATGGCCGCGATGTTACTGGAGATTGGGGCTGGATGCAGGGGCTGACTGTAGGAGCTGCCGAAGGCTGCGAAAGCGATGTGGCTGGCACGCCGATTCGCAGCCTTCGGCAGCTCCTACAGGTTCGGCGATAGACAAAAACAACAAAGGACGCCGAAGCGTCCTTTGTGTGCAAGGTTGCGGGTCGTGTTATTTACCGACCTGCTTTTCCTTGATTTCCGCCAGCGTTTTGCAGTCGATGCAAAGGTCGGCGGTTGGGCGGGCTTCGAGGCGGCGGATGCCGATCTCTACGCCGCAGGATTCACACCAGCCATATTCTTCGTCTTCGATCAGTTGCAACGTTTTGTCGATCTTCTTGATCAACTTGCGTTCGCGATCACGGGCACGAAGTTCGAGGCTGAACTCCTCTTCCTGGCTGGCGCGATCGGCCGGGTCCGGGAAATTGGCGGCTTCGTCTTTCATGTGATGCATGGTCCGATCGACCTCTTGCATCAATTGCAACTTCCAGCTGTTGAGGATTTTCGTGAAGTGAGTGCGCATGGCATCGCTCATGTACTCCTCACCCTTACTGGTTTCGTAAGGCTTGATGTCACCGGCCAGCTGGTTGTTCTGCTGCTTTTCTTGGGTGGGCATGAATGGACCGCCTCTCACTCTTTAATCCATTGCGCAGGAAATAATCCATCACCGGCACCTGCCGGCCCTGCGGCTGCAAGCGGGCGAACTTACCAGATCAAATCAGAGCGCGCTACTCCCGGTTGTCGAGGGTGCCAACGTCTTGCTCAGTTAATGATCGTCGACGTCAGAAGCCTGACTGAGAAAATGCTGTTCAGGTCGTCGGCGCGTTACACCCGTTTGGTTAGTGTTGCGCCGGGCAAACCCCTGTGTTGCCGGGTCGGCGGCCATTCTGCTGGCGCTGTAAGTCATTAACATGACCGCAGCACGGGTGCTTGGGTAGAATCACGGCCGATGTATCCGGATCTTTTATTAAGGAAGGCCAATGGCTCAGCCCTACAGTGCGCGCAGTCGCGCCATCGAACCTTTCCATGTCATGGCGCTGTTGGCGCGCGCCAATGAGCTGCAGGCGGCAGGGCATGATGTGATCCACCTGGAAATCGGCGAGCCTGATTTCACCACGGCCGAGCCGATCGTGGCCGCAGGGCAGGCCGCGCTTGCTGCGGGTAAGACCCGTTACACCGCAGCCCGCGGCTTGCCTGAATTGCGCCAGGCCATTGCCGGTTTCTATGGGCAGCGCTATGGCGTGAGCCTGGACCCCGAGCGAATTCTGATTACCCCGGGTGGCTCAGGTGCCTTGTTGCTGACCAGCAGTCTGTTGGTGGATCCGGGCAAGCACTGGCTGTTGGCCGATCCGGGTTACCCGTGCAACCGGCACTTTCTGCGACTGGTCGAAGGCGCCGCGCAACTGGTACCGGTCGGCCCGCAGGAGCGCTATCAACTGACGCCTGATCTGGTCGCCCGGCATTGGGATCAGGACAGCGTCGGGGCCTTGGTCGCATCGCCTGCCAACCCGACCGGCACGATGTTGACCCGGGACGAGTTGGCGGCATTGTCGTCGTCTTTGAAAGAGCGCAATGGTCATTTGGTGGTGGATGAGATTTACCATGGCCTGACCTACGGCACCGACGCGGCCAGCGTGCTGGAAGTCGATGATGACGCGTTCGTGCTAAACAGTTTTTCAAAATATTTCGGCATGACCGGCTGGCGGCTCGGTTGGCTGGTTGCGCCGCAAGAGGCGGTTGCCGATCTGGAAAAACTGGCCCAGAACCTCTACATCAGCGCGCCGAGCATGGCTCAATATGCTGCGCTGGCGTGCTTCGAGCCGCAGACTTTGGATATTCTCGAACAGCGTCGCGCCGAATTCGGTCGGCGGCGCGACTACCTGTTGCCTGCCTTGCGCGAGCTGGGTTTCGGGATTGCTGTCGAGCCCGAAGGTGCTTTCTATCTCTATGCGGATATCAGCGCCTTTGGTGGCGATGCGTTCGGGTTTTGCCAACACTTCCTTGAAACCCAGCATGTAGCGATCACTCCGGGGCTGGATTTCGGACGCTTCAAGGCCGGGCACCACGTGCGGTTCGCCTATACCCAAAGCCTGCCGCGCCTTGAAGAGGCTGTGCAGCGCATCGCCCGTGGCTTGCAGAGCTGGAAAGGCTGATGCGCTTTGCTCCGGAGCTGGAACAAGGTGTGTTGCTGGTGCGCTACAAGCGCTTTCTGGCTGATATTCAAACCGACAGCGGCGAGTTTCTGACCATCCACTGCCCCAATACCGGCTCGATGTTCAATTGCATGATGCCGGGTGGTCGCGTCTGGTTCAGCCGTTCCAATGACCCCAAGCGCAAGTTGCCGGGCACCTGGGAAATCAGCGAGACGCCTCAGGGGCGGTTTGCCTGTATCAATACCGGGCGCGCCAACCATCTGGTGGAAGAGGCGCTGCGTGCCGGCGTCATCACTGAGCTGAACGGCTTTACCGGCCTCAAGCGCGAAGTGGCCTACGGTCAGGAAAAGAGCCGGGTGGATTTCCGTCTGGAATACCCGACGGGTCCGGCCTACGTTGAGGTCAAGAGCGTCACGCTGGGCTACGACGGCACACCGGTAGCGGCCTTCCCGGATGCCGTGACTCAGCGCGGAGCCCGTCATTTGCGTGAACTGGCGAACCTGGCGCGGGACGGCGTACGAGCCGTGCTGCTGTATTGCGTCAACCTGACCGGCATTGAAGCGGTAAGGCCAGCTCAGGAAATCGACCCGGGGTATGCCGAGGCGTTGGGCGAGGCGATGGCGGCTGGTGTCGAGGTACTGGCCTACGGGGTGCAACTGACGCCTGAAGAGATATTCATTGATCGACCTCTTCAGGTCCATTTGGCGCTGCAGTCGGTTCAGTCTGCCTCGGAGTTGGCGATCCAGATCCCGTCCTGATCTTCGCGGCAGGCAATACTCTTCAGCGCCTGGCCCTCGCAGGGGCCCGCGATGCACTCGCCGCTTTCGATCAGAAACAACGCGCCGTGGGTGGCGCACTGGATCAGGCTGGCGCTGCTGTCCAGAAACTGGTCCGGGTGCCACTCCAGAGCGACGCCTCGGTGCGGGCAACGGTTGCGATAGACGAACACCTGGCCATTGCGCCTTACGGCCAGCAGGCTGACTCCGTCGACGTCAAAGCCTCGACTTTGTGCTTCTGGCAGGGATTCGCTGTTGCAGAGCAGTTTCAATGAGATCTCCAGGCATAGCGGTTATTGGAATATCGCACGGTAGGAGCCGCCGAAGGCTGCGAATGGGTTTTGACTGGCACACCGCTTTCGCAGCCTTCGGCAGCTCCTACAGGTCATTAATTGAATGAGTTTTGACGAAACGAGCCAAAAAACATGGGAAACGCCGGACGGTTCTGTCAGTCATTTCTGATACTGGCAATGTTGACGCTAAGTGCTTGCCAAGCGCCACCTTCGTTGCCGAATATACCGGCCTGGCAGAGCCCGAATGGGCGAGAACACTTGGATTTAGGCATGATTCATGACATCAACAGCGGGCAGGAGCTGACCGCACAGCAGTTGGCGGAACGTCTTGCACGAGCATCGCGGGTTCTGGTCGGCGAGCAACACGACAATCCCGACCATCACGCCTTGCAACTCTGGATCCTGCAGGTTCTCGCGGATCGAAGGCCCCAGGGCAGCCTGCTTCTGGAGATGATCAAACCTGATCAGCAGGCGGCTGTCGACAAGGTTCGCGCTGACATCTCTACCCAATCCGCTTTTCCGGCGGATCTGCCCTCCGCGATTGGCTGGCAGCAGGGCTGGGACTGGGCGCTGTACGGTCCCATCATTCGCTATGCGATAGCGCAGCCGTATCCGTTGCTCGCCGCCAACCTCAATACCTCAGAGGTTCAGGCCATCTATCAGCGAGTGCCAGATAATCCGTCGGGACCCGCCGGCGCGAAAAGCGTGCGGGGGCGATTACTCGATCAGATTCGCGCTTCCCATTGCGGCTTGCTCCCGGAGGATCAGCTGCCCGCGATGCTGGCCGTTCAGCAACAGCGTGACCGGCGCATGGCCCAGAGCCTGGCCGCGGCGCCTGTTCCGGCAGTGCTGTTTGCCGGCTCCTATCATGTGCGCAAGGATGTGGGCATCCCGTTGCACATGGCTGACTTGGGCGTTGAAGAAAGCCCGGTGGTTCTGTTGCTGGCTCAAGTGGGCACGCGAGTCGAACCCGGCAGTGCCGATTACGTCTGGTACACCGCCGCCCTGCCTGAGCAGGATTACTGCGCGAAATTGGGTCGCTAACCCACGCTGGCACTATGACTCAAACCCTGTAGGAGCGAATTCATTCGCGAAGGCTGTATTTCAAGCGATAGATATCTACCGGATGTACCGGCCACTTCGCGAATGAATTCGCTCCCACGGATATTGCGCCCTGCCACCCTCTACGCGATCAAAGCCCAACCCTGTGGGAGCTATCAATTTCCTTCCTGCGTTCCTACAGGTCTTTCTGTGTTTCATGTAGGTTTGCTCGCTTTCATCCGTGCGGCGGATTTCACCCCGCTGCGCTCCTATATTGTCTCGCTCTTCTTTTTTGAAGTTTCGAGGGTGGACATGAGTGGCGCAAACAACACCGCTACAGAACAGCGGACTCAGGAGACGATTGGCCTGCTGGACCTGATGGCGCTCAATGCTGATGACGATGAAGAGCGAATCGTGGGGATCTGCCAGCGTGCACTGACCCCGGTTGGAGGGGTTGCGGCAGTGTGCGTATACCCGCGCTTCGCCCTGTTGGCGCGCACCACGCTGGATCGGCAACAGACGCCGGATATCCGCGTCGTAGCCGTCGTCAACTTTCCCTATGGTTCGGCCAACATCGAGAATGCGGCCTCAGAGGCGCGCGCAGCCGTAATGGCTGGGGCCGATGAAATCGATATGGTGTATCCGTTTCGCACCCTGCTGTCAGGTGACCGCCGTACCGGTCTGGACATGATGGCGGCCTGTCGCTCTGCCTGCGGGCGGCGGGTTTCGCTGACGGTGACGCTGGAAACGGCTGATTTGCGCGATCCGCAGATCATTCGCGACGCCTGCCGGGACGCGATCAACTCAGGGGCTGACTTCATCAAGACCAGCACCGGCAAACTGATCGGCAGTGCGACCCCACAGGCAGCGCGGATCATGCTGGAAACCATTGCCGATGTGGGCGGGCAGGTGGGGCTTAAATTCTGTGGCGGGATTCGAACCTTTGACGAGGCCAAGGTGTTCCTTGATATGGCTCAGGCGCGTTTTGGTCCCCAGTGGGTCACTGCACAGCGGGTTCGGTTGGCGGGCTCCAGTTTGCTGGACGATATCCTTTCCCGCCTGGGCGTCCTGGCTCCGGGGCCTTACTGACGTTGAAGCCGGGTACTGGACAATTTGCACGCAAAAAAAGACCCGGCAAAAAGCCGGGTCAAAAACCGTGATTAGCCTGATGAGGAGATAATCTGAAAGTCCGAACCAAGGTCTTTCAGATATCGGCCAGTCTCGCGACCGGTTGTGATAATCATAGCGATTCTCATTTGCAAGTCAACGACTTATTTTCATGACCGTCTCCATCGTCCTTTTTCAGGGGCCTGCCAGGCCCTTGCGCCGGACGGCAATGCCTTGCAGTTGCCTGTTCAAGGCGTCCTTGCGGTCGGTGGGTAAATCGTTCCAGTGAATGTCCATCAAGGCTGCGTCAATCGCATACAACAACACTTTGGTTGCCCGAAAGCCTCGCTTTCGTACGGCCTCATACGCATCCACGGCGCCCATCTTGCGTAAATCCGAGGTGCTGTGAATGCCTACCGCGTGTAACCACTGTGCTGACGTCTTGCCAACGTTTTTCAGATGTTGCAGATCATCGTTCATCATGCCTCCGTGCGATGCTGAGCTCCGACTTCCTTACTGCGTGTAAAAACCGGCAAGTTTGCTGTGAGTGTAGCGTTGCAAGTGGGCGGGGCAGTGCATGTGGTCGGATTTTGGATCCAATTTATGCGCGATATTTTCAGCACTGCTTTGGAGCCAGTGTGTTTTGGAGAGAGGCAGAGGCAGGGCGCAGACGCGAGGCCCGACATGCATTGCGCAGACGGGCCGTTCAGACAGGATCAGTGAGTTTTGTAACGCAGCCGAGTGCCGAAATTCACCGACATCAGAATTTCGTCTGCAGCCAGCTCGCGGGGGAAGAACGCCCCGGAGATCTGGGCGTGAGCAATGCTCGCGCCTTCCAGTGGCGTATTACGAAGGTCCAGCCCGCGCAAGTCAGCGGAGCGGAAGTAGGCATCGGTAAAGTCGATGCCTGCAGTATCGAGGTTGCGCAGGTCGAGTCCGCGGAAGTCGCCACCCACAAAATCGATAGTGCCGGACTTGGGTTTCTCAAGGTTGAACCCGTCAACGTCGTCGTTGCGCAGCATCGTATACAGGGGGGAATCAAGTACTTTGGGCTGACTCATAGCGCCTCGCTTTATTCGTTCCGTTAGAATTATGACGCCATTATATCGCCACTATTTTTGAGCCGTGAAGCGTTAACTGCCAAACGGCTCAAACATCGTCCTAGACGCCTGGCAGGCGCTGGCGCAGGTTTTCCACCAGGCTGTCCAGGTCGCTGCTTTTATTGGTTTCGACACGCTTGCTTTGCAGTGTTTCCTCAGTGGTCAGCGGTTCCCGACTGGCTTGCTGGGCTTCGATAACCGCCAGCGTCGCGTCGGAAGGATCATTGCTCTGCGCCTGGCGCTGTTCCAGCCAGCCGGCGATCACAGCCTGTGGCGCTTCGCAATCCAGGATCAGGAACGGCACGCCCGTCGCTTCGGCAACCGCAGCTGCCGCGCCGCGCTGTTGCTGTTTGAGGTACGTGGCATCGATGATCACCGGGAACCCTGCACGCAACACAACGGCGGCCAGCTCATGCAGGCGCTGGTAGGTGGCGACGCTGGCGTCTGCGTCATAGAGACCTGACGCTTGGCTCTTGTCGGCAAACAGGCGTTTGCGTTCGATATCAGAGCGCAGACGCACGGCACCCAGCGATTCCACCAGGCGCATGGCGACATGACTTTTGCCGACTGCAGACACGCCGTGGGTAATGACGAGAAAGCGCGAAGGAATGGCGCTGTAGCTTTCTGCCAGATTCGCGTAGTTGCGGTACTGACGCATCACTGCACCGCGCTGCACCAGGTCGGCGTCAGGGGACAGGCCGAAGAGTGCGACCTTGGCACGCACCACGGCGCGATAGGCTTTGTAGAAGTTCAACAACTCCAGGCCTTGATAGTCGCCGGTCAGCTCAAGGTAGTTACTGATCAGGCGACGCGACAGGGACTTGAGACCTCGGTCTTCCAGGTCCATCGCAAGGAAGCCGATATCGGCATACACGTCGGTCTTGCGGAACGGCTCGTTGAACTCGATGCAGTCGAAGATCACGACCTTGTTGTCGATCAGTGTGATGTTGCCCAGATGGATGTCGCCGTGACACTCACGGATAAACCCGTCTGCCTTGCGCTGTATCAGCAATGGCTTGAGGCGTTCGAAGCTTGATTCAGCCCAGGCTTGCAAGGCATCAAGCTGAACCAGGTCAGCCTTTTCGCTGATCATCGCGCGGATCTGTTCGAAGTTCTGCGCGACGGGAGCCATGACGCTGTCGGGCGAGCCCAGTTCGCTTTCGCTCGTCACTCGCGGCGCGCTGATGTGGAATTCGCCGATCTGCGCAGCGATCTGGTCGATGTGTGTCGGCGTGAGTTCGCCGTTGGCCTGCAAGGTGCTGAGCAACCCGGTTTGCGGGAACTGGCGCATCTTCAAGGCGTATTCGATGACTTCGCCGTCGCCACCCAGTTGCGGATTTTCCGCAGTGCCGGTGATCGGCAACACTTCCAGATACAAATCTTCGGTAAGGCGCTGGTTCAGACGCAGTTCTTCGTTACAAAAGTGTTCGCGCGCGGCCAGGGTCGTAAAGTCGAGAAAGCCGAAATTCATCGGTTTCTTGATTTTGTAAACGAAAGGACCGGTGAGCAGGACCCACGAAATGTGCGTTTCGATGACCTGGAAGCCCTCGACTGCATGGGGAAAAAGGGCTGGGTTCTGCAGGGCTGCAATCAGTGACTGGCTCACGGACGATCCTTCAAGGTGATGATTCGGTGAATGCTTTCAGGCGGCCATTATGGCCGCTCAACGCAAGGCTGCAAACCACTGGCATGGGCGTCTGTCGATCCCTTGCAAAGTGCGTATAATCCGCCGCCATGACTCGAACTCGTACTCCCCGCAAAGCAAAAAAACCTGCCCCCAGCCGCCTTCGCACCTGGATGGGCTGGGCATTGAAGCTCAGCATCGTCGGCGTCGTGATACTGGCAGGCTTCGCCATCTATCTGGACGCCGTCGTTCAGGAGAAATTTTCCGGCAAGCGCTGGACCATCCCGGCCAAAGTGTATGCGCGCCCGCTTGAGCTTTTTGTCGGGCAAAAACTCAGCAGGGACGACTTCCTGATCGAGCTTGACGCCCTGGGCTATCGGCGCGAAAGCGTGGCCAACGGTCCTGGTGCTGCTGCCGTGAATGGCAACACGGTTGATCTCAACACCCGTGGCTTTCAGTTTTATGAAGGCAGTGACCCTGCGCAGCAGATCCGCGTGCGCTTCTCGGGCGACTACGTGGCTGACCTGGCTTCAGGCAGCGGCGCCAAGCTGGCGGTAGCCCGGCTGGAACCGCTGATGATCGGCGGGCTTTATCCCAAGAATCTTGAAGACCGGATCCTGATCAAGCTGGATCAGGCGCCGCCGTACCTGCTTGATACCCTGGTCACTGTCGAAGATCGGGATTTCTATCACCACTTCGGTGTGTCGCCCAAGTCCATCGCGCGGGCTTTCTGGGTCAATGCGTCGGCCGGACAGATGCGCCAGGGCGGCAGTACCCTGACCCAGCAGTTGGTCAAGAACTTCTACCTGACCAACGAGCGCAGCCTGACGCGCAAGCTGACAGAAGCCATGATGGCGGTCTTGCTTGAGATTCACTACAGCAAGCAGGAGATCCTTGAGGCCTATCTCAACGAAGTGTTCGTCGGCCAGGATGGACAGCGAGCGGTGCATGGCTTTGGACTCGCCAGCCAGTATTTCTTCAGTCAGCCATTGTCCGAATTGAAACTGCATCAGGTCGCGTTGCTGGTCGGGCTGGTCAAAGGACCTTCCTATTACAACCCGCGCCGCAACCCGGAACGCGCGCTGGAGCGTCGTAACCTGGTGCTCGACCTGCTTGAACAGCAAGGCGTCGCCACTGCCGAAGTGGTCGCGGCCGCCAAGCAGATGCCGTTGGGCGTGACCAAGACCGGCAGTCTGGCAGACAGCTCCTTCCCCGGCTTCCTGGATCTGGTCAAGCGTCAGTTGCGCGAAGACTATCGCGACGAAGACTTGACGGAAGAAGGGCTGCGCATCTTCACCAGCTTTGATCCGATTCTGCAAATGAAGTCAGAATCGGCGATGAGCGAGGCCTTCAAGCGGCTTGCGGGTCGCAAGGGCGTCGACGACGTTGAAGCGGCCATGGTCGTGACCAATCCGGAAACCGGTGAAGTCCAGGCGTTGATTGGCAGTCGCAAGGCGGGTTATGCAGGTTTCAACCGGGCCATTGATGCGGTCAGGCCGATCGGTTCGCTGGTCAAACCCGCTATTTACCTCACGGCGCTGGAGCAGCCGAGCAAGTACTCGCTGACCAGCTGGGTGGCGGACGAGCCGTTCCAGGTCAAGGGTGCGGATGGTCAGGTCTGGAAACCGCAGAATTTCGATCACAAGGCACACGGCAACATCTTCCTCTATCAGGGGTTGGCGCATTCCTACAACTTGTCGAGCGCCAAGCTAGGCCTGGAACTCGGGGTGCCGAATGTATTCAAAACCATCGGCAAGCTGGGGGTGCAGATCGACTGGCCCGCGTATCCGTCCATGCTGCTGGGTGCCGGTGCGCTGAGCCCGATGCAGGTCGCGAACATGTATCAGACCATCGCCAACGGCGGCTTCAATACACCGATGCGCGGGATTCGCAGCGTACTGACCGCAGAAGGGGAGCCGCTCAAGCGCTATCCTTTCCAGATTCAACAGCGCTTTGATCCGGGTTCGATCTATTTGCTGCAGAACGCCATGCAGCGGGTGATGCGTGAAGGGACGGGGCGGTCGGTGTACAACGTATTGCCGAGTTCGCTGAACCTGGCGGGCAAGTCCGGTACGACCAATGATTCTCGCGACAGCTGGTTTGCCGGCTTCAGCCAGGACCTGCTGGCCGTGGTATGGCTGGGCCGTGACGATAACGGCAAGACGCCGTTTACCGGTGCCACGGGTGCCTTGCAGGTGTGGACCAGTTTCATGAAGAAGGCGGATCCGCTGCCGTTGGACATGGCGCTTCCAGATAACGTCGTGCAGGTCTGGGTCAATGCTGCCACTGGGCAAGGCACTGATCCGAGCTGCCCGAATGCAGTACAGATGCCGTATATTCGCGGCAGTGAACCTGCGCCCGGTGCTTCCTGTGGCGGGCCTGCTGCGGCTCCGGCCCAGGAAGTGATGGATTGGGTCAAAGGTTGGTTGAACTAAGAGGTGTGAATTGAACAAGTGGTTACTACCAGCTTTAGCGGCGCTGACATTGCTCAACGGTTGCGCCAGCGTGGAGCGCGGCTCGATTCCCGTGGTGGATTCCGGCTCCAGGGTTTCCAACAGCGAAAGGGTTGCACGCACAGGTACGACGCGCGCTAACCCTGCCGTTGCTCAGGCTCCAGCCCAGGCGCAGGCAATGCCACAGGATTCCGGCGTTGTGGTCATGGTGCCCGGCGCTGCAAACTCGGCGGCGTCCGGTACTTACGCAGCCCCGGCGGCGCAGGTGCCATTCAGCGTCAATACCCCGATCGACACGGCACCGTCCAGTGCGCCGGCGACCAATAACACCTACGAAATGCCCGCTACTCAGGCCCCTTCAGGCATCCCGTCTTCGGGTGGGCTTTCGGCCGATGAGCAACTGGATGGTCCTGTGCTTGCGTTGTTGACCACCGCACAGCAACAGCAGAACGGTGGCGATCTGAACGGCGCGTCGTCGAGCCTGGAGCGTGCGCAGCGCGTTGCGCCTCGCGAGCCGCAGGTAATTTACCGTCTGGCCCAGGTGCGACTGGCCCAAGGCGATCCTGCCCAGGCTGAACAGCTGGCCCAGCGTGGTCTGACGTACGCCAATGGTCGTCCGAGTCTTCAAGCCAGCCTGTGGGACATCATCGCTCAGGCACGTGAGAAACAGGGCAACGCTGCTGGCGCGGCTCAGGCTCGTCAGAAAGCCAAGGTGGGCGCTTGATGGACAGGCGCTTTCCTGAGGTAGCGGAACATCTGCTATTGATTGAGCGTGAGTTGCGGGCACTGGGCTGGTGGAGTGATACGCCGCCCAGCGAGGAGGCGTTGTCCAGTGGTGAACCGTTCTGTGTTGACTCACTGGATTTCGAGCAATGGCTGCAGTGGATATTCCTGCCGCGCATGAAGCACATTCTGGAAAACGACCTGCCTTTGCCGAACGCTTCCGGGATCCTCGAAATGGCGGAGATGGTCTATGCCACCCGCCAGCGGGAAACTCAGGCTTTGCAGCAATTACTCGCCCAGTTCGACCGCTTGATCACCGCCACCCGCTAGAGCGGGTCGGTGCAGTTGTTCTGAATCGCGGCTTGGGTTTCGGCCAAGCGCGCCTTCTTTTCATCTTCGTTCAAGCGTTTCAACCCGCCCTCGACCTGCTCGCGCACTCGGGGGTTGTTCTGTAGCTGGGAAAGGTTGGTGCGCAGGGTCTTGCAGTCTTCACTGCGCCTTGCCTCTTCCTGGGCAATCTTCTTTTTCACTTCGGTATCAATGGCGCGCTGCTGGTTCTGACCATCCATCCTGGGCTGCGCAGTGCCGTTGCCGGATGAGGAGGGCGCGGCAGGCGTCTTGAGATCGATCTGCTGGGTTTGCTGGCCCGCCGGTGGCTGAGCGTCGAAATGCGTGACGCCCTGCGCATCTACCCATTTATAGATAGGCGCCGCCTGGCTGGTCGCGCTAAACGCCAACGTTACGAGGGCTGCGGCGATCATGCGATGCATGCTGCTTCCTTGAAATTGAATTCGTGGTGCAAATTACCATAAGCCCGCAATTGCGACCTTATTCAGTGCGTTGAAGTGGCTTTTGAGAGAAGAAAGCTCACGGATGACTTGACTTGGGGCAGTCGAATCACAACAATCCAAAGTTCGCTGTGGAAGGACTGCCAGAAGCAGGCCATCTCGGTAGATCATGAGGCGCACACCCGCGCCGACCTGTAACACCCGCAACGCGTTACCTCGCGCTGGGTGGGAATGCCCCGAAACACTCAGGGTCATCCCAATACTTGCTCAGTCAGTGCTGACGTAGTCGGCGACCACCGTCGCTCATGCTCTGCTTGGCAGTAAAACCTAATAAGACCCGTCCTCGTGTGTGGACGGTATTCTGGCGTTTTAGAGGTGAACAACGTGGAGCTCTTATCCGGCGCTGAAATGGTCGTCCGCTTTTTGCGTGACGAAGGCGTTAAGCATATCTATGGGTACCCTGGCGGCGCCCTCCTGCATATTTACGACGCCCTGTTCAAAGAACCTGCCGTAAACCACATTCTTGTTCGCCATGAACAGGCAGCCACGCACATGGCTGACGGTTATGCGCGCGCTACCGGCAAGGCAGGCGTAGTACTGGTGACTTCAGGTCCCGGCGCAACCAACGCCATTACCGGTATCGCAACGGCCTACATGGATTCCATTCCGATGGTGGTTCTGTCGGGTCAGGTCGCAAGTACTCTGGTCGGCACCGATGCATTCCAGGAAACCGACATGATCGGGATTTCCCGGCCTATCGTGAAGCACAGCTTCATGATCAAGCACCCGTCGGAGATTCCTGAGGTCCTGAAGAAAGCCTTCTATCTGGCGCAGTCCGGCCGTCCCGGCCCGGTGGTTGTCGATATTCCGAAGGACATGACCAACCCGGCCGAGAAGTTCGAATACGTCTTCCCGAAGAAAGCCAAGCTGCGTTCCTACAGCCCGGCGGTCCGTGGCCATTCGGGTCAGATCCGCAAGGCAGTGGAAATGCTGCTCGCGGCCAAGCGTCCGATCATTTATGCCGGTGGCGGCGTGATCATGGGCAATGGTTCCGCTCCTTTGACCGAGCTGGCGCAAACCCTGAACACTCCGGTCACTAATACGCTGATGGGCCTGGGTTGTTATCCGGGCATGGATCGTCAGTTCGTCGGCATGCTGGGCATGCATGGCAGCTACACCGCCAACCTCGCGATGCACCACGCCGATGTGATTCTGGCCGTGGGCGCGCGGTTCGATGACCGAGTGATCAACGGCGCGGCGAAGTTTTGCCCGAATGCCAAGATCATCCATATCGACATCGATCCGGCGTCCATCTCCAAAACCATCAAGGCTGATGTGCCTATCGTTGGTCCGGTTGAAAGTGTACTGACTGAAATGGTCGCCACCCTCAAGGACATCGGTGAGCTGCCGGACAAAGCAGCCGTAGAGTCCTGGTGGAAGCAGATCGAAGAGTGGCGCGGTGATCGCGACCTGTTCCCGTACAACCCGGGCGACGGCAGCGTCATCAAGCCTCAGAAAGTCATCGAGACCCTGTGCGAAGTCACCAACGGCGATGCCTTCGTGACCTCGGATGTGGGTCAGCACCAGATGTTTGCTGCGCAGTACTATCGCTTCAACAAGCCTAATCGCTGGATCAACTCTGGCGGCCTGGGCACCATGGGCTTCGGCTTTCCGGCGGCCATGGGCGTCAAGCTCAGCTTCCCTGAAGCGCATGTTGCGTGCGTGACCGGCGAAGGCAGCATCCAGATGAACATCCAGGAGCTGTCCACTTGCCTGCAGTACGGCTTGCCGGTGAAGATCATTCTGCTCAACAACGGCGTGCTCGGCATGGTTCGTCAATGGCAGGACATGAGCTACAGCGGTCGTCACTCGCACTCTTATATGGAGTCGCTGCCTGACTTCGTGAAGCTGGTCGAAGCTTATGGCCACGTCGGCATGAAGATCACCGATCTGAAAGATCTGAAGCCGAAGATGGAAGAAGCCTTCGCCATGACGGATCGTCTGGTGTTCATCGACATTCAGGTCGACGTCACCGAGCACGTTTATCCGATGCAGATCAAAGACGGCTCCATGCGCGATATGTGGCTGAGCAAGACGGAGCGGACTTAATCATGCGGCACATCATTTCGCTTTTGCTGGAAAACGAACCGGGTGCGTTGTCTCGCGTCGTGGGCCTGTTTTCGCAGCGCAACTACAACATCGAAAGCCTGACGGTGGCGCCAACGGAAGACCCGACCCTGTCGCGTCTGACGCTGACCACGGTAGGGCAGGATGAAGTGATCGAACAGATCACCAAGAACCTCAACAAGCTGGTCGAAGTGGTCAAGCTCGTCGATCTGTCGGAAAGTGCTCACATCGAGCGCGAACTGATGCTGATCAAGGTCAAGGCCACCGGCGCTCAGCGCGCCGAGATCAAGCGCACCACGGACATCTTCCGTGGGCAAATCGTTGACGTCTCGGCGAGCGTTTATACCGTGCAGCTGACCGGTACGAGCGACAAGCTGGACAGCTTCATTCAGGCCATCGGCACTGCCGCTATCCTGGAAACAGTACGCAGCGGCGTGACGGGCATTGCCCGTGGCGACAAAGTGCTGAGCATCTAATCTCATTTAGCAAAATGGCCTGACGGCCGTGATAACAGGGGAATTTCATGAAAGTTTATTACGACAAAGACTGCGACCTTTCGATCATCCAGGGCAAAAAAGTTGCCATCATCGGTTACGGTTCCCAAGGCCACGCTCAAGCGTGCAACCTGAAAGACTCCGGCGTAGATGTCACTGTTGGTCTGCGTAAAGGTTCGGCTACTGTCGCCAAAGCAGAAGCTCACGGCCTGAAAGTGACTGACGTTGCTTCCGCTGTTGCTGCTGCTGATCTGGTCATGATCCTGACTCCGGACGAGTTCCAGTCCCAGCTGTACAAGAACGAAATCGAGCCGAACATCAAGCAAGGCGCCACCCTGGCCTTCTCCCACGGCTTCGCGATTCACTACAACCAGGTCGTGCCTCGCGCTGACCTGGACGTGATCATGATCGCGCCTAAAGCGCCGGGTCACACCGTCCGTACCGAATTCGTCAAAGGCGGCGGTATTCCTGACCTGATCGCTATCTACCAGGACGCCACCGGCAACGCCAAAAACGTTGCACTGTCTTACGCTTCGGGCGTGGGCGGCGGTCGTACCGGCATCATCGAAACCACCTTCAAGGACGAGACTGAAACCGACCTGTTCGGCGAACAAGCCGTTCTGTGTGGCGGTACCGTTGAGCTGGTCAAAGCGGGCTTCGAAACCCTGGTTGAAGCGGGCTACGCGCCAGAAATGGCCTACTTCGAGTGCCTGCACGAACTGAAGCTGATCGTTGACCTCATGTACGAAGGCGGTATCGCCAACATGAACTACTCGATCTCCAACAACGCCGAATACGGCGAGTACGTGACCGGTCCTGAAGTCATCAACGCTGAATCCCGCCAGGCCATGCGTAATGCTCTGAAGCGCATCCAGGACGGCGAATACGCGAAGATGTTCATCAGCGAAGGCGCCACTGGCTACCCGTCGATGACCGCCAAGCGTCGTAACAACGCCGCTCACGGCATCGAGATCATCGGCGAGCAACTGCGCTCCATGATGCCTTGGATCGGCGCCAACAAGATCGTCGACAAAGCCAAGAACTAAGTCCTCGCGACTCGGTTCTGCGCTATAGGAAGAACGCGGCCCATGGGCCGCGTTTTTTCGTTATGGGGCAAGGTCTGGTATAAAGCTGCATCGTTTGCAGACGAACCCTCGTCGCAGGCATCTGTCGAAATTTTCCACACCGTTGCAAGGTAAAGTCCATGAGCGAACGTCCTGAAGAGCCACGCAAGGCCTCTGACGCCGAAAGCCTGCTACCGATCGATGAGCATATTGAAGAAGGGCATGACGCCGAAGGGCGCAAGGTCCGGCATCGCGGCATCTATTTGCTGCCAAACCTGTTCACCACTGCGAATCTGTTCGCGGGTTTCTATTCCATCATCAGCTCAATGAGCGCGCAAAGCGCCCTGGCTGCAGGAGATACGGCAGGGGCGAGCAAGTATTTTGCATTCGCAGCCATCGCTATCTTCGTGGCGATGGTGCTCGACGGCCTTGATGGGCGCGTCGCACGCATGACCAATACCCAAAGCGCGTTTGGCGCCGAATACGATTCGTTGTCCGACATGGTCGCCTTCGGTGTTGCGCCTGCATTGCTGGCCTTCGGCTGGGCATTGGGCGACATGGGCAAGGTCGGCTGGATGGTTGCCTTCATCTATGTGGCGGGCGCGGCATTGCGTCTGGCGCGCTTCAATACCATGGTCGGCAAGGCCGACAAACGCTACTTCATCGGGTTGGCTAGCCCGGCTGCGGCGGGTGTAGTCGCGGGGACGGTCTGGGCGTTCAGCGATTACGGTATCCAGGGTTCCAAGCTGTCATTCCTGGTGGCCTTATTGGTCGCTGCTGCTGGCATGCTGATGGTCAGCAATATCAAGTACAACAGCTTCAAGGAGCTGGACCTCAAGGGGCGTGTGCCGTTTGTCGCGATTCTTGCGGTGGTGTTGGTTTTCGCTGTCGTATTCAGCGATCCACCGCGCATTTTGCTGCTGATTTTCCTCGGTTATGCAGCATCCGGCCCTATTCAATATTTGTTACGCCTGCGTCGCCGCAAATCCGCCGAATGACGTAATTTCCCCCATACTCCACAGTCTATTGGTGCATTAGTTCCCTAGGCCGTGGAGTCATCATGCTAATCAAAATACCCTCAGCGTCCGATTGCAAAGAATCGGACGTCACCCCCGAATCCTTTTATCTCTCTCGTCGTGCCCTGTTGGGTAGCTCGCTGGCCGGTCTGGCAGTCAGCGCCATGCCCGGTTGGGCGAGTGCGGCGGATGCATCCCTTTATCCCGATGTTGAAGCCGGCAAGGCTCCCTCCTGGTTCACTGAAAAACTGCCCGGTACCAAATGGCAAGCGGTGAATGTCAAAGGGGAGGCAATCACGCCTTATAAAGACGCGACTCACTACAACAACTTCTATGAGTTCGGCACCGACAAGGGTGATCCCGCGCAAAATGCTGGTTCGCTGAAAACCGAGCCGTGGAGTGTCGTGATTGACGGTGAAGTGGCCAAGCCAGGCCGCTATGCCCTCGAAGACTTCATGAAGCCGTATCAGTTGGAGGAGCGTATTTATCGACTGCGTTGTGTGGAGGCCTGGTCGATGGTGATCCCGTGGATCGGTTTCCCTATCTCTGAGTTGCTCAAGCAGGTCGAGCCGACATCCAAAGCCAAATACATTCGCTTTGAAACCTTGCAGGACCCTAAAAGCATGCCGGGGCAGCGCTCTGGTTTTGCCCTTATCGACTGGCCTTATGTCGAAGGCCTGCGGCTGGACGAGGCGATGAATCCGCTGGCCATCCTGGCTGTGGGCATGTACGGCCGCGAACTGCCCAACCAGAACGGCGCGCCGCTGCGTCTCATCGTGCCGTGGAAGTATGGCTTCAAGAGCGTGAAGTCCATCGTGCGTATCAGCTTGGTCAGTGAGCAGCCCAAAACCACCTGGCAAAGCATCGCGGCAAACGAATACGGCTTCTACGCCAACGTAAACCCGACCGTGGATCATCCCCGCTGGACTCAGGCGCGGGAGCGCAGATTGCCGAGCGGGCTGTTCAGTCCCGACGTGCGGCAAACCGAAATGTTCAATGGGTACGGCGAGGAGGTCGCCTCCTTATATACAGGCATGGATTTAAGGAAGGACTATTGATGCGTTATCCATTCTGGCGCTTAAGCGTCTTTCTGGCAGCGTGCGTTGCGCCGGTTCTCTGGTTATACCAAGCGTGGATCTTTGCCTTGGGCCCTGACCCGGGGAAGGTATTGGTCGACAGGCTTGGACTTGGCACGTTGATCCTGCTGCTGATCACCTTGTCGATGACGCCGCTGCAGCGCGTGACGGGTTGGCCGGGCTGGATTGTGGTCAGGCGCCAGCTGGGTTTGTGGTGCTTTGCCTATGTCTTCATGCACATGAGCGCATATGCGGTATTCGTGCTGGGCCTGGATTGGTCGCAACTGGGGGTGGAGTTGGTCAAGCGGCCCTACATTATTGTGGGTGCGCTGGCTTTCCTCTGTCTGTTGGCGTTGGCGGTGACCTCCAACCGTTACAGTCAGCGGCGTTTGGGGACGCGCTGGAAAAAGCTTCATCGGCTTATATACGTGATTCTGGCGCTTGGGCTGCTGCATATGTTCTGGATTGTCAGGGCTGATCTTAAAGAGTGGTCGCTCTATGCGGTGATAGGGGCGGTGTTGCTTTGCCTCAGGATTCCAATGATCGCTGGGCGAATCCCGCGCCTTATAGGCAAGAAGAACAAAGTTTCCCCAAAAGCTGAAATAAGGGGTTGACGCCCTCCCGAATCTCTCTATAATTCGCACCTCTTCTGGCGCAGACAGAACGAAAAACTCCTTGATAATCAATGAGTTGGACGATTCGGTCGGCGAAGAAGAGGTTTCGATGAAGTTGATCGAAAGCGGTGAAAAAAGGTAGTTGACAGCAGGTTGTAACGCTGTAGAATTCGCCTCCCGCTAACGAGCAACGTGATGTTGATCGAAGCGCAAGTGGTTGAAGTTGCAAAGG
>Ga0247734_1000339_pt1 | contig 41379 bp, 32 predicted proteins | sample UWRJL103311B2_FD_180933 | JGI IMG/M metagenome (GOLD analysis project Ga0247734, IMG submission 180933) | Plant litter microbial communities from Arlington Agricultural Research Station in Wisconsin, United States - UWRJ-L103-311B-2 | ecosystem: Environmental > Terrestrial > Plant litter >...
AATATCTGTTTTTGCTTCTGCTGATCAGGTAAGCGATGGCCGATGTAATCATTAGAGGCACCATCAGCACGTAACCACCAGTAATCTCCGCAATCAGGAAGATCCCCGTTAACGGCGCATGCATAATTGCGCTGAGCGATGCAGCCATTCCGGCCACAATGAAGTTAGCCACATTAACATGCGCTATACCTAACGTGTTTATAGTAAAAGCGAGCACAAATCCGAGGAGTCCGCCCATAATTAAACTTGGTGCAAAGATTCCCCCATTACCACCTGCGCCCAGCGTGATCAGCGTAGCCGCAGATTTAGCAAATAGCGTAACCGTAGTAAAAAGTATAATTGCCCATGGCAGGTTGCTGTACGAAGAGAAAATGCTGTTCGTAATCACCGTACTGTAGTTTCCGCCCAGGAGGTTTTTAATGGTGATATATCCCTCACCATAAAGTGTAGGAAACAGGAAGACCATTGCCCCTAATACCACACCTCCCGCAATCACTCTTTGATAAGGGCCCTTGATATCATGAAAGACATGTTTGATAAAGTAATAGATCTTATTGAAGTAGATAGAGAAGATCCCGATTAATACTGCCAGTACCACGTACCAGATGAGTGCATTAAACTGCCAGCCTTCGGTAACCAGGAAAAACAGCTGCTCATTGTAAAAGAACCGTGCTACAACAGCTGCCGTAGCAGAAGCCAGCAGTAAAGGGATAAATGCAGGAATAGAAAACTCAGGCAGCAGGATCTCAATTGCGAATACTATTCCGGCTATCGGACTGTTAAAGGCACCGGCAATTCCGGCAGCTGCACCACAGGCGAGCAACATGGTAGTTTCGCGGTAAGACAATCCAAGGAAACGACCTACCACAGAACCGATTCCTGCACCACTTTGCACGATTGGTGCCTCCAGACCTGTCGACCCTCCAAAACCCACTGTAAGCGCAGCGGTGATAATCTGTGAATAGATATTGTGCGGTTCCACGCGACTGGATTTTTTAGCAATAGTATACAGTATAGGTGTTAAACCTGTTTCAAATTTCCCTTTTCTGATAAAGCGCCGGACATACATGACCGATAGCAGTATACCAATGAGGGGGAAAACCAGAAATAGATAGTATTTGTATTGCCAATGGAAGCCGTCCTGCAGAAAATCCTCAATACGGTGCGTCAGCGTCTTCAATATTGATGCCGCAAGTCCAGCCAGTATCCCCACCACAAGGGCGGCGATAACCAGAAAATTCTTATTTGATATTTTGGTCCTTCTGTATTGGTTAAGGCCATCAAGATAGGTTACCAATTTCACATACATTAGCTTGTGTTTAAGAATCGAATTTATCTAACAATTTAATCAGCGTAGCAAAATCTTTTGGGTAGGGAGCTTCGATCACAATATCCTGATCATCCAAACCCTTAAAAACAAGGTGTTTCGCATGCAAAGCAAAACGTTTCATTATAGGCTGTTCTTCATCGTCTTTTGCAATTCTGTACCCTTTTTTTATACTTGACAGGTATACTGGCTTTCCCTTGTAAAGGGAGTCGCCCGCTATTGCAGCGCGCTGGGTTGCCAGGTGGATCCTGATCTGGTGCATACGTCCCGTAATCGGTTTGCATTCAACCAGTGTATAATGTTTATAGAATTTAACAGAATTGAAGATGGTTTCGGCACGTTTACCTTCCTTGCGGTCGATAGTCACACTGCGGTTACCGTCATTCAGAATTGGAAGGTCGATGAAAAGCTCATTAAAAGAAAACTGCCCGTCAACGATGGCATGATAAGTCTTCTTAACTTTACGTTTCTCAAATTGCATGGCAACTGATCGATAGGCTTCAGGGTTTTTCGCAATGATAATTGCACCTGAAGTTTCTTTGTCCAGACGATGGCAAACTTGTGCATCATCGGAGTATTGCCTGGCCAGACGAAGGATATTTACTTCGCCTGAGCCGCCACGTTCGTCTAATGAGGCTACAAATGGCGGCTTATTAACAACGATATGGTTATCGTCTTCGAATAGGATCAGATCTTTAAATAAAGGATATTTCAATGGTGTGGGTTTTCTTAAAGTACAAAAGTACTAAGAAAGTTCGAACTTATACCCTACACCCTTCACCGTTGCTACATAAGTTTCACCTAATTTTTCCCTGAGTTTACGAATATGCACATCAATCGTCCTGTTGGTAACCACTACAGAGTCTTCCCAGATATTTTTCAGGATCGATTCGCGTGTGTAAACTTTTCCTGGTTTAGAGGCCAGCAGGTACAACAGTTCAAATTCTTTCTTGGCAAGGACAACCTTTTGCCCGCCCTGATAAACCAGGTAAGCTTCTCTATCGATTACCAGGTCGCCAATTTCTACTTTGTTCTCAGAAACTTCGTCATTACTTACATTTCTGCGGAGTATAGCGTTGATCCTGCTTACCAGGGCCCTTGGTTTAATTGGTTTTGCAATGTAGTCATCAGCACCTACATTAAATCCGGCGATTTCAGAATACTCTTCACTTCTGGCGGTAAGGAATACCATAAAGGTGTTTTTGAATTCCGGGATGGCACGCATGAGACGGCAGGCTTCAATACCATCCATCTTAGGCATCATGATGTCAAGAATAATCAGGTCAGGATGCACTTTTTTTGCTACCGCGATACCGTCCTGTCCATTGCTGGCCAGATATACCTGGTAACCCTCTTTTTTCAGGTTGTATTCAATCAACTCTAAAATATCAGGCTCATCATCAACTATCAGTATCTTTTGTTTTACGGTGCTCATGTTCTTTAAATATTTGTTACGAAATTAAGTAATCAATTATACTAAGAGGTTAAATGCAGGTTAACAAATTGTTAATAGCCTCCGTTAGTTTAACATGGACTTAGGATTAACGTAAAGTCTTGGCCAAAAATGAATCAAGTTCTTCTGCCCTAAGGTTTTTCGCAATAATTTTCCCTGAAGGATCAATGATAAATGAAGCTGGAATTGCCTGCACCTGGTAAGCCCTCACCGTAGGACCATCAAAATCGTTCAGCTCACTTGCATGTGTCCAGCTCAAACCATCCTGCTGAACTGCCTGTTTCCAGGCTACCGGATCCTTATCAAGAGAGATACCTAATATAGTGAAGTTTTTATTCTTATACTTATTATAGACCTTTACAACGTTAGGGTTCTCCTGCCTGCAGGGCTGGCACCAGGATGCCCAGAAATCAATCATCACATATTTACCTTTCAGGCTTGATAATTTGATAGTTTTATCATCTATTGTAGGCATGCTGAAATCGGGTGCTGGCTGACCAACCTGTACGGATCTTAATTTGGCCATCCTAACAAGGAAATCTGTTACAGCCTGGTTGTGGTTAAAGTTGCTTTTAATTTTATCGGCGTATGCCAGCATTTCCTGCTCATAATCGCCCGGGCTTAAAGAATTGATTGCGTAAAAGCTGGCCAGCGAGCTGGTATTGTCCATTGCAAACTTCAGGATATATTCTACTAAAGCCTGTTTTACGCGGATCAGTTCAGGGGTCATCTGGTTAATTATGGCCTGCCTGCTGGACGGGTCTTTGGTTACATTCTCCTGAAACTGTGCTTCAAGCTGCGCCAGCTTGGCTACATACTGGTTTTTATTCTTATTTAATTCCTCCAGTTTATCCGCGTCTTCAGCACCTGACAATGTATATTCGAGGGATTCATTTGACAGGTCGGCATCAAGTTTAATCACATCGCCGTTTTTGGCGATCAGCACATATTCGCTATTGTCAATTTTAACCTTGAAAAAATCGACCTGTTCTGTACTGTGGCTGAACTTGAAACTGCCTTTATCAGACAAAACCGTAGAGTCAATTGCAGTTTCACTATTTTTATCAATTGAATACAGGTAAACCTGGGATTTAGGCTTTGCATTGGTAAAGGTCCCTCCTATTTCAAACTTGCTTTTGTCTTTACACGCTGCAAATATGATGCAAAGCGCCAGGAAGAAGGTTATTTTTTTAATAGATAAATTGATATTTGTCTTCATTTTATAGATATTATCCGGTTGATACGCCGGCTATTTTAGTTTTTCTTCGAGTAGCTGGTTGATTTGTTGCGGATCTGCTTTACCTTTTGCCATTTTCATCACTTCACCCACAAATAAACCAAGAACGCCTTTCTTGCCATTTTTATAAGCTAAAACCTGAGGCTTGAACTTTTCAAGTACCAGGTCTGCAAAGCCGGAGAGTTCATCTTTGTTCTCAACAATTAGCAGGTTCATCGAAGCAGCGAGTTCTGAAACACCGGCATCAGGCTGTTGCTGTATAGCAGGCAGAAGTTGCTGCAGGGCAATCTGCTGGGTAATTTTCTTATCGTCCACGAGGTTAATTACATCAGCTAGCTGTAAAGGTAATACTTTGAAGGTAGCAATAGTGAGGCCTTGTTCATTCAGCAAAGCCCTGATAGGCCCAGCCAGCCAGTTGATCAGGTTTTTAGAATTATTTACCCCTGCCAGGGCCGTATTGAGATATAACAGCAAATCCGGATCCTCAGCAAAGATGACCGCTTCTGAAGGGCTGATGGAAAAGTCGGCTACCAGTTTGGCAGTAATTTCTTTAGGTAACGCAGGCATGGCCGCTTTTAGCTGCGCCAGCCATTCATCTGATATAGAGACAGGCGGAAGATCAGGATCAGGGAAATAACGGTAGTCGTTGGCCATTTCCTTTGTCCGCATAGGCGCCGTGGTGCCCTGATCCGCATCGAAAGTAAGCGTACTTTGGACAATTGAACCTCCTGATGATACCAGTTCCTGTTGACGGTTAAATTCGAACTCCATTGCCCTGCGGACATTTCTGATGGAGTTGAGGTTTTTCACCTCGCAGCGGGTACCGAATTCGGTAGTGCCTTTCTCACGGATGGAGATATTTGCATCACAGCGCAAACTGCCTTCTTCCATGTTTCCGTCACTCACATCAAGGTGCCGCACCAGCTTTCTCATTTCTGTAAGCAGTGCCGAAGCCTCTTCCGCAGAGCGGATATCAGGTTCGGTTACAATTTCGATAAGTGGCACTCCTGCCCTGTTAAGGTCTACATAGGAATAACTCTCATTTTGGTCGTGCAGGCTCTTTCCTGCGTCTTCCTCTAAATGGATACGGTTAATGCCGATCCGTTTTTCTGTCCCGTCACTTAAAGTAAGGTCTATATATCCGTTCTGACAGATGGGGCGATTATCCTGTGTGATCTGGTATCCCTTAGGGAGATCAGCGTAGAAGTAATTCTTTCTGTCGAAAAAGTTGGTCTGATTAATTGTACAATTGAGCGCCAGGCCCATTTTGATCGCTTTTGCCACCACCTCTTTGTTCAGTTTTGGCAACGCGCCAGGCAGGGCAAGTGATACCGGAGAGATGTGTTCATTCGGTTTTGCACCAAAAGCAGCACTATCAGAAGAAAATATTTTTGAAGCTGTATTTAACTGAACGTGAATCTCTAAGCCTGATACCAATTCAAATTCTGTGGCAGAAATTGCAGTTTTCGTAATCATTTAAGGGCAATAAATTAAACTAATGTCGTGAATTACTGTCTCACAAATATAACCAAATAAGTTTATGCGCATGTGGTTAGGAACAATTATAATATGGCATAAACTTTGAATATAAGTTATCACACACAAATGGAAAGCGTTATGAAAAAACTACTTTTAATTGCAGCAATAGGGATCGCATCCCTGGTAACTGCACCAGCAAAAGCCCAGGTGAGCTTAAGTGTTAACATAGGCTTACAGCCCCAGTGGGGGCCAAGAGGATACAATCATGTGGATTACTATTATCTGCCAGATGTAGATTGCTACTATGATGTACCGACAAGAAACTACGTTTACCTGGATGGCGGAAGCTGGGTACACCGGAGTTACCTGCCTGCCCGTTACCGTGGATACGACTTGTACCGCGGCAGAAAAGTGGTGATTAACTCCCCAAATCCGTGGTTGAGACATAGTGCCTACCGCACCAGATATGTAACAAATTATCGCGGAGGAGGCTACTCAAGAGGATACAACAGGGGACCAAGGGTAGTTAATAGACACGACTATAACAGACACGACTATAACAGGGGGCCGGCACATAGAAATAACTTTGGCCCTTCACATGGCAATCCAGGACATGGCAACCATTTTGACAACCATGGAGGAAACAGGGGAAACGACCACAGACAAAATAATGGTGGTGGCCGCGGACGTGGTGGCGATAACCGCGGAGGCAATGGCCGGGGTGGCGATCATGGCCATGGCGGACAAAGAGGATAACATTACTTATATATATATTATCACTAAGTTGTCAAGTATCTGTGCATCATGACGAGATACTTGACAACTTTTTTTATTTTTACATCAAATCCTAAAAATCTGTACAAAACAGATTAGTTATTATGATCAGAGACATTGAAGTTATTCTCACCAGCAAAAACATCAACCCCACAGCGATGAGGCTTCTGGTATTGGAATTTCTGCTGAAACAATCCTCTGCAATCAGCCTGACAGATGTTGAAAAGGGCCTTGACCCTTCTGACAGGGTAACTTTATACCGGGTGCTGAAAAAATTTGAAGAAAAGGGGCTTGTACATAGTATAGATGATGGCTCTGGAGCGCCAAAATACGCACTTTGCGCTGCAGAATGTAAGGCGGGACACCACCATGATCTGCACGTTCATTTTTTCTGCCATGCCTGCAAGGAAACTTCCTGTCTTCCAAAATCAAAAATCCCGCAGGTTACATTGCCCGATGGTTTTGCTTCTGAAGAAGTTAACCTGATTGTAAAAGGGACATGTAACAAATGTGTCCATTAGGCACAATTTGAGTTTGCAATGCCATTGCATACGTTTTCGCCGTACTTTTATACTGTAACGTTAGCTGATAGATTGGCTGACATGGAAATAAAAGATAATGAGCAAACCACATACTGGCGAATGCTGTTCTGCAGAACCACACGAGCACAAACAGCAAGAGGACAAAAAACATCAGCATACAGCAGACAACCACGACGATCACAATCATGAAGGTCATGATCATGATGATGACGACGATGACCACGATCACGACCATGGTGGGGATCAGGATTCGGGCTGGAAGGGACAAATTCCGCTGATTATAGCGCTGATCATCCTGGCAGCAATGTTAACGCTGGATTTTGGATTTAAATTGAAGGTGCCGGAACTCCTGCAAATACTCATTTTCGGCGTTGCTTACCTGCTTGCAGGATGGGACGTGCTCAAACTCTCTTTCAAAAAGGCAATGCGCCTTGATTTTTTTAATGAATTTTTCCTGATGAGTGTAGCTACGATAGGGGCTTTTTCTATTCGTTCCTATAGCGAGGGCGTAGCAGTGATGGTTTTTTACTCGATTGGCGAATGGTTCCAGGATACTGCGGTATCCAATGCCAAAAGAAGCATTAAAGCCTTGCTCGACATTCGTCCGGATACGGTTCAGGTTTTACGCAATGGGGAACTTCAAACAGTTAATCCCGCGGAAGTACTGATTAACGAGCAAATACAGGTTAAACCAGGTGAGAAAGTTGCCCTGGATGGAGAATTGCTTTCGGATAAAGGTACTTTTAATACCGCAGCGATGACCGGCGAAAGCAAACCAGACTCAAAGGCTAAAGGAGACGCCGTACTTGCCGGTATGATCAACCTGAACACGGTGACTGAAATCAAGGTACTTGCGCTTTTTAAAGACAGTAAACTGAGCAAGATCCTGGAAATGGTACAGGACGCTACGGCCCGGAAGTCGAAAACCCAGCTCTTTATCTCGCGTTTTGCAAAAGTATATACGCCCGTGGTATTTGCACTGGCCCTGCTGGTGGTGGTACTTCCCTACTTTTTGGTGGAGAGCTATGTTTTCCGCGACTGGTTATACCGCGGCCTCGTATTCCTGGTGATCAGCTGCCCCTGTGCGCTGGTTGTTTCTATTCCGTTGGGTTATTTTGGAGGGATTGGTCTGGCTTCTAAAAACGGCATTCTGTTTAAAGGCTCGAATTTTCTTGACGTAATGACCAAAATCAACACCACCGTGATGGACAAAACAGGAACATTGACTAAAGGGGTGTTTAAAGTGCAGAAAGTCTATGCTGTTAACGGCGACGACAAACATCTGGTAGAGTTGGCCGCAGCCCTTGAAAGTAAGTCGACCCACCCTATTGCTGTAGCAATTACCACTTATGCGGGAAAACTTTCTGCTGACCTCAGTATTGAACAAACCGAAGAAGTGCCTGGAAAAGGTCTGAAGGGAGTAGTAAACGGAAAAGATGTATTGGCAGGAAATGCAAAACTGCTGGACCAGCACGGCATAACTTATGACCAAACCGTTGTTGAAGAAGAAGATACCGTGGTAGTTATCGCAATTGGCGGCATTTATGCTGGTTACATCACCATAGCAGACGAATTAAAAGAAGATGCAGTAGCCGCCATTAAAGCGATGCACCAACTGAAATTGCAGACCGTAATGTTGAGTGGCGACAAACAGGCGGTGGTGGATAAAGTAAGCAGGCTGCTGGGTATCGACAAGGCTTTTGGTGACCTGCTACCTGAGGATAAAGTACAAAAAGTGCAGGCATTAAAAGATGAAGGCAGAAGGATTGCGTTTGTGGGTGATGGGATCAATGATGCACCTGTAGTCGCATTAGCCGATGCGGGTATTGCGATGGGCGGCCTGGGTAGCGATGCGACTATTGAAACTGCTGACATAGTCATTCAGAACGACCAGCCAATGAAAATTGTTACCGCTATTAAGGTAGGCAGGATTACAAGGAACATCGTTTGGCAGAACATTGCACTGGCAATGGGGGTAAAAGTAATCGTGCTGATATTGGGTGCCGGCGGTGTCGCTACGCTCTGGGAAGCGGTAATAGCTGATGTGGGCGTTGCTTTACTTGCCATTTTGAATGCTGTACGCATTCAACGGTCAAAGATTTAAGGGACTATACGGTGGTCAGTTTAGACGGAGATACCCCATATAACTGCCTGAAAGCTTGTGAGAAGTGTGAGAAGTCTTCAAATCCGAGGTTATAATATACTTCCGAAGGCCTTTTGCCCTTTTTAATCTGGTAATGGGCTTCCTGAAGGCGCCGTTTTACCAGCCAGCGGCTGGGCGATTGCTGATAGATCTTTTGAAAATCCCGTTTGAATGTGGCCAGGCTGCGTCCGGTCATATAAGCGAACCGGTTTAAACCCACATTGAACTGGAAGTTTTTTTCCATGAAGCCCTCCAGGTCTATTTTACCTGGTTCACTAAAATCAAATAAAACATCTTTAAGCTCGGGATTGAACTTGAGAAGGATCAGCAGGGCTTCCTTCAATTTCAGTTTGATCAGTGCCTGGTCCATCTGCTGATCGGCAAGCAAATAGGGAATCAGGGAATCCACAAAATCCCTATAGGCCTTAACCGGCTGCAGTTGGACTATTGGACTAGCAGAATGAGGTTTTCCTACTGTATATCCGTATTCTGCACTGAATTCCCTTAAGGTGTCCTGGTCAAAACGTATGGCGAGCGTTTTGAAATCGCCATTAACTCCTGGTCTTTTGATAAACCTCGCCAGGCAGTTCCTTCTGCTGAACCTGAAATCGCCTTCGTTGAACAAATAATCATTCTTGCCGTAATTCACCACCATCGAACCGGAATACTGGTAACTAAATATATGGTCGGGAACAAACTGCTCCCCCGCCCGGCTGACGTTGAAATAGCAGGAATAGACAATAGAAGGTAGTGGCTCGGATTTGATGGGCATTGCAGTTAAATTTTAAATTGATTTGGGGTTTAATTTACGGAATTAACACCAATAAGCGCTAATTCCGTAGAGTGGTTACTGCGGTAAATTTTCTGAAATGCGTTCGTGCATATGATCAATGTACTCCTGATCGCTCATTTCCTTCCTGGCTTTCATTCTTGCACTGAACTCTGCGTTGCCAATCACATAGCGAAAAGTGTCTTTGCCGTCAGTTACTGCTGTAAAAATTACTTCGGCAACGTTGTCTACAGTAGCCAGGCGGGCCGCAATCATTCCTTCAAATAGCTTACCTGCCGATGCCAGAAATGGTTTGTAGTCGTCAAGTTGCAGATTTCCTGAGGCTTCATTTGCGGTAGTGGCGTTGAAATTCGTTTCTGTGCCTCCCGGCTCAACAATTTTGACTTTGATATTTAGCGGCGACAATTCATAGGATAATGCCTCAGAAAATCCTTCCAGGGCATATTTAGATGCGTTGTATAACGATAAGGTTGGAAGTGTAAACTGCCCGGCACCTGAACTGATATTGAGGATCATTCCTTCGCCGCGCTTGCGGAAATAAGGAAGTATGGCCCTGATGGTATTCATTACACCGAATACATTCACATCAAATTGTTTCACTACCTGTTCTGGAGGAACAGATTCAAATACACCAGCCTGGCCATACCCGGCATTGTTGACCAATACATCAATTTGCCCGAAATGATCTATACCGGTCTGAATAGCAGTATTGATGGTTGCAGGATCCTGTACATCAAGCTTTACAACCAGAACATTGCTGAGCTGGGTTAATTCGGTTTCTTTTTCAGGACTGCGCATAGTAGCAATAACATGCCAATCCTGTGCCGCAAAGTATTTGGCAGTGGCTTTTCCGATTCCGGAGGAGGCACCTGTGATTAAGATTACTTGTTTCATTGTATCTACTTTAAAATTGATAAAAATTGTTTTGTTTTATCATGATAACGATACAAATTTACGCATGAAGTGCAGAGGAAATTATTGTGAAAAGCTCATAGTATTGTTTTCAAAAGGTCATTCTTAGGCCATCACGCCTAAATAACCACACAGGTATCCGGGAAGAGATTTCTAACGTGATCGAGTGATTGAACTGAATTAGTCTTCCAGCATTTGAATCTGCCATAATACCTCTTCCTCGCGGATGGGAAAAGCCGCCTGATTGCGGATGGATTGGTAAACTGCATCAAAAATCTCAGTATAAGCTCCCTTTGGGGCCGCTACGAAGGTTGTAGACTTCTGCCCCTGCGCATCCATAACTACCAGCTTAGCTTCTGCTCCTTCTGGTTCTATACCAAAACCGGCCTGATCTGGCAATATACCCTGAGAAATTTGGCTTTCCTGAACGTCTGTGCGCATTTTTAGAAAGCTGCCTGAGGTTCCATGCAACACATAACCGTATTCCGGTTCTGCAATCAGCAAACCTGCGGTGAGGTAAACATTGAGCTGATTGGGAAATGTTAGGTGAAAGTGGAAATAATCATCTACGGCCGATCCGGGGCGATGAGTAGCGGTTGTTTTCCGATAACTCAATGGTTTCCCAAACAGACTGATGGCACCGTCCACTAAATGGGAACCCAGATCGTACAAGAGGCCATTCCCGGGAAATGCTTTATCTTCTTTGAAACGTTTATTACCAATGGCCATGCGGTATCTGTCGATCCTGAAATGGACTTCCAGGAGCTTTCCAAGCTGGCCGCTTTCAATGACTTCCTTAGCTGATAAAAAGTCGCTGTTGAACCTGCGATTCTGGAAAATCAGAACATGCAGGCCTAGTTTCCGTCCATGTTCAAACATGATTTCAACTTCCCTGGAGGTCACCGCCGCTGGCTTTTCAATCAGGACGTGTTTTCCTGCGTTTAAAGCCTGCATAGCAAAATCAAAATGGGTATAGTTAGGAGTGTTGACTACGATGAGTTCAATTTCGTCGTCACCGAGCATTTCATCTATACTGCTATAGCTGAGCAACGATGGATAGGTCAGTACAGCGCTTTTCTGGTTCCGTTCCAGCACTGCTTTGAATACAAAACCAGGATGGCTGGCCAAATAAGGGGCATGGAATATCCTTCCGGACATTCCATACGATAATAAGCCGCTAACTATGGGTTTTGACATGTGTACGGATGGTTAGGCTTGCGGCACCAGGCCAGTAACTTTTTCCAAAACCTTTGATAAGCCTTCTTTATTTTTACCGCCGGCGGTAGCGTAGAACGGCTGACCGCCCCCTCCACCCTGGATATCTTTAGCCAGCTCCCTTACAATATTGGACGCATTAAGACCACGTTCAGCCACCAGATTTTCTGATAACATGACTGTAATACCGGGTTTATCATCAATTAAAGTAGTAAAGACAAGAAACAGATTATCAACCAGCTCCTTTATAGAAAACGCCAGATTTTTGACTGCATCGGCATTTGGCAGGTCTACCGCTACCGCGATCACATTTATGCCGCTGATCGTCTTCATGTGATGTACAATATCATGTTTCAGGTTACCGGCACGTTCAACAATTGCCCTATCCGCCTCTTTTTTGAGGCGTAAATTCTCGTCAATCAGCGAAGTAACCGCAGCAGCCAGGTCTTTATTTCCTTTAAGTAACGACTTTAACTGATTGATTTCGTGATCCTGATTGATGATATACGCTTCAGCAGCATCTGCTGTAATTGCTTCGATACGTCTGACACCGGCAGCCACGGCACTTTCAGATAAGATCTTAAAATAGCCAATCTGACCCGTGGCCTGTACGTGTGTACCACCACAGAGTTCTTTGGAATAGTTATCATCAAAAGTGATAATCCTGACAAACTCGCCATACTTTTCACCGAACAAGGCAGTAACCCCGCTTGATAGTGCTTCAGCATAAGGCACCAGTCGTTGTTCTTTCAATGGGATATTTTCCCGTACTTTTTTATTGACGATATGTTCAATCCTCGCCAGTTCCTCTTCGGTTATCTTTGCAAAGTGCGAAAAGTCGAAACGCAGGTAATCCGGATTAACCAGAGAACCCTTTTGGTTCACATGATCGCCCAGGACGCTTTTTAATGCTGCATGGAGTAAATGGGTCGCCGAGTGGTTATTATTCGTCTGAGCGCGCTTATCTTCGTCCACAACAGCCCAAAACTGTCCGTCAATATCTGCGGGCAGCGTGTCTGTGAAATGGACAATTACCCCATTCTCTTTTTTTGTATCGGTTATATCTACAGAAAACAACCTGCTGTGGTCTTCCAGCCTGCCGGTATCTCCTACCTGGCCCCCGCTTTCACCATAAAACGGGGTTTTCTGCAATACGATCTGGTACTGCTCTTTTCCTTTTACTGTAACCTGTCTGTATTTGAGGATCCGGGTTTCAATTTCCAGGAAATCATATCCCACAAACTCTGTTTCAGGATCATCGTGGACCGTTACCCAGTCGCCCGTGTCAATTGCTGTAGCAGCGCGTGAACGTGATTTCTGTTTTTGCAGGCTCTTGTGGTATTCTTCCATATCCACTGTCCATTTCTTTTCCCGGGCCATCAGTTCGGTCAGGTCGATTGGAAAACCGTAAGTATCCTGCAGTTCAAAAGCGAATTCTCCGGAAATCACCATTTGATCTTTCAAAATGCTGTACACCCATGGATCTTCAAAAGGCTTTTCAAGTTCGATTGCATTTTCGGACATGAGGAATTCTGCTTGTTTTTTGGTGTAACTTTCAAACCGCTGAATACCTGTAGCGAGTGTACGCAGAAAGGAAACTTCCTCCTCGAGCACCACCTTCTGCACAAAATCCTGCTGCAGGGACAACTCGTCAAAAACACCTGTAAACTGTTCTGCCAATACCGGCACAAGCTGATTCAGGAAAGGTTCTTTGAGGTCGAGGAACGTATAGGCGTACCGGACTGCCCTTCTCAAAATCCTCCTGATCACATAACCTGCCTTGTTGTTAGCCGGCAGTTGCCCATCGGCAATTACAAACGCGATAGCACGGATATGGTCGGCCATTACACGCATGGCGATATCAGTCTTTTCATCTGCGCCATAAGCAATGCCGGCTTTCTGTGAGATGAACTGGATCATGGGCTGAAATACATCCGTATCATAGTTTGATGCCTTGGTTTGCAACACGCGCACTAACCTTTCAAAGCCCATTCCCGTATCTACATGTTGTGCAGGTAAAGTCTGTAATGAACCGTCTTTCAATCTGTTAAATTGCATAAATACATTATTCCAGATCTCTATCACCTGCGGATGGTCCGCATTTACCAGATCTTTACCAGATACTGCTGCACGCTCGTCATCGGGACGGCAATCCACATGAATTTCTGAACAGGGACCGCAGGGACCCGTATCGCCCATCTCCCAGAAATTATCTTTTTTGTTACCCAGGATGATCCTGTTTTCGGGAACAAACTGCTTCCATAAATCATAGGCTTCCGTATCTCTCGGCAGTCCTTCTTTCTCATCGCCTTCAAAAATTGAGACGTACAATTGATCTTTCGGAATGCCATAAACTTCGGTGAGTAATTCCCAGCTCCAGCTGATGGCTTCTTTTTTAAAGTAATCGCCAAAACTCCAGTTGCCCAGCATTTCGAACATGGTATGATGATAGGTGTCTATCCCTACTTCTTCGAGGTCATTGTGCTTTCCTGAAACGCGTAAACAACGTTGTGTATCCGTTACCCTTGGGTATTTGGCCGGTGCTTCGCCCAGAAAGATGTCCTTAAACTGGTTCATCCCTGCATTGGTAAACATCAGTGTAGGATCGTTTTTCACGACGATCGGCGCTGACGGAACAATGTGGTGTTGTTTAGATTCAAAAAATCTTAAAAATGCTTGTCTTATTTCTTTCGCTGTCATTACTTCCTTGAAAAATTATCCAACAAAATTAAAATTTTATTGCGGTATTCTACTAAAATCCCTTTACATTTGAATGCTTTATATAAAAGCCGTAAAACACTAAATATCAATATAGAAGTATGCCTTACAAGGAACGGGAAATTAATAAAATGTATTATACGATGGGTGAGGTAACGGAAATGTTTGGCGTTAACGCTTCTCAGATCCGCTTTTACGAAAAGGAATTTGATGTCCTTCAACCCAAGAAAAACAAAAAGGGAAACCGTCTTTTTACACCAGAAGACATAGAAAACCTGAAAATTATCTTTCACCTGGTGGACGACAAGGGTTTTACACTGAAAGGTGCTAAAGACCATTTAAAAAACAACAGCGGGGACGTGAAGGAGAACCAGAAAATCATTGCATCACTGGAGAAGCTGAAGGACTTTTTATTAAAGTTGAACGAAGAAATTTAATCTGTAATTAAAAAATTAATCAGAATGGTACTACTTTGGCGGCATGTCAAAATTGATCATTCTGATTTTGGTCCCTGCAGCGCTAGGCCTGCATACCCTTCCAGTTAAAGCACAGGAAGATGAAGTGGTTAAAGATATTACCTCTTCCCTGGCAGAGAACATGCCCGAAGAAAGCGACTGGTCCCAATTTACGGAACAGCTTTCTGTCTACAGGCGTAATCCAATTCCCCTCAATAAAGCCAATGCCACAAAGCTTAAACAGCTTTTCTTTCTATCGGCACTGCAGATAAACAACCTCATTCATCATATTGATAAAAACGGCGCCCTTGCTGATGTGCTGGAACTACAGGGCATAGATGGTTTTGATACAGAAACGATCAGCAGGATGATACCATTTGTTACGGTGGGGCACGGGCTTGCTGCTGAAAAGCTGCATCTGCGGAAATTAATGGCAAAAGGAAAAAACGAGTTGCTCCTGAGGTATGGACAAACTCTTGAGCCGCAAAAAGGATTTGACGAGCTACCCAGCAGCAGGTATATCGGTAGTCCTCCAAAATTGCTGTTCAAGTACAAATACAATTACAGCGACCTGATTTCATTCTCGCTAACGGCGGACAAAGATGCTGGTGAAGGTTTTTTCTCCCGTTATGCAAAAACAGGTTTTGACTTCGTTTCCGGGAACCTGTCACTGTCTGAACCGGGGAGGTTCAAAAAGATAATTTTGGGAGATTACAGCCTGCAGTTTGGACAGGGACTTACACTTTGGACAGGCTCTTCTTTTGGAAAAGGACCGGATGTAGCCGGGGTTTCAAAACGTGCATCCGGACTAAAAAATTACACTTCTACAAATGAGTTTGCCTTCTTTAGGGGGCTGGCGACAAGCTATAGTTTATTTGAAAGCATTGATTTAACTGCATTTATCTCCTTCAGAAGTTTAGATGCCACATTGGTGGATGACGGGGATGGGAGTTCTACCTTGTCCACTATCAATATGAGTGGCTTACACCGTACACCTGCTGAAATATCCCACCGCCGGACACTCGGTCAACATGCTTATGGCGCCGCTTTAGAACTTAGCAAAAGCGGGTTCGACGCTGGTTGTGTAGTCTATCACCAGCAATACGATCATCCGTTTGTAACAGGTAAACAGCTTTACAAACGATATGCGTTCTACGGAAAAAACCTCACAAACGCCGGACTCTATTACAGCTACACTTTTAAGAACATGCACTTCTTTGGTGAAACTGCAGGAAGTGATCCGGGCGGCCTGGCCTTACTTAATGGGGTAATGGCGAGTGTTAATCCAAATCTTTCTGCTGTGCTGTTGCACAGGAATTATGCAAAGGACCACATGAATTTTTATAGCCAGGGACTAGGGGAAGGTTCGGCAGCAGCAAATGAAAAAGGTGTGTATACGGGCATCCACCTCCGAGCTGGCAATGGCTGGAACGGATCCTTTTACGCCGATATTTTCCACTTTCCCTGGGCGCGGTACCGTATAGACAGTGCATCATCAGGTTTTGGACTAATGGGACAGGTAAATTATACACCAAACAAGCGCCTGAAGCTGGTTTTAAAATATACTTTCAAACAAAACGAGCAGAATGAAAGTGCGGAACTGCCCATAAACATCCTGTTGAAGGTACGTAAAAGCGGTTACCGCCTGGAAGGCAGCTGGAAGTCAGCCAGGAAAACAGAACTGGGCACCCGGGTGGAGGTGACGCAATACAGGAAAGGAAATTCAGCAGTCAGTTTCGGATACATGATCTACCAGGACCTTGCGTATCATCCCCTATCATCGCGCCTGGCCGGAAACCTCAGGATCGCATGGTTTAATACGTCATCTTACGAAAACAGGATCTACGCTTATGAAGATGATGTACTCTATGGGGCGGGATCAGGATTGTATAACGGAAAGGGAATAAGGGCATATACTAATGTTAATTACGCCTTGACCAAACAGCTAAAAATATGGGCTAGATATAGCTTTAGCTGTTATCCTGCGGAAGACCATATCAGCTCTGGACTGGACCAGATCAATGGCAATATCAAGTCGGAAATAAAACTCCAGTTGCGCTACCAGTTTTAGGATTGGCACCTGTAAAACACGCCATAAAAGAATACGTCACACCATCAAAACAGCAATAGATATATAGTAAAAACAGTGGAAGTCTAAATGGCACAGCAACTCAATATATTCGCAAGGATTCTGATCCCATTTTGTGCAGGAATTGTGGTTTTCCAAACCCTGCCTTCCGCCAAATTAAATTTGCTCTCGATCTATTTGTGTATTTTTAATTTTCTTTCAATTTTGGTATTCAATTATTTATACGTTTTAATTAAAGTTTACCGTCACAAAATAATTTTAGGTATACTGCTCCAATTGCTCTTTTTTTTGATGGGCGGGGTGTATCAAATACGACATCATGAGCTGGCAAATTTCCAGCACTTTTCACATTTCAAGGCAGCAGATCTCCGGATTTTTGTGAGTTCTGAACCACAATTTAAAGGCGGCATACTTTCCTTCAGGGCGAGGGTGACTGAGCGCATTTACGGCTCCAGGATACAACGGACAATTGGCAATTTGCTGGTAATGGTAAAGGCTGAAACTGCGAGCAACTTCCGACCTGAATATGGACAAATTTATCTCATTCCGGCAAGTTACACCCGTACGCCTGCACCGCTCAATCCTGCCGAATTTGACAGCGGTGCCTGGCTTGCGCGTCAGCGGATTTACCACCGGATATTCCTTTCACCAGAAGAGCTGGTTCGGCTTAGAGGGCAGCGAGGTTCAGGACTGATCAGATTTGCCTTATCCCTCCGAAAAACACAAGTTCATATGTACAGAAAACTACTTGTGAACGATGACGCTTTTGCGGTGGCAGCCACCCTTATACTGGGTTACCGCTCAGATCTGGATCCGGAATTACTGGACAGTTATGCTAAAACCGGTACCATTCACGCCTTATCTGTTTCAGGCATGCATGTTGGTATTGTATATCTGGTGCTGGAGTTTTGTTTAAAATGGATGAACAGGAATACCCTGCTTAAATGGGCTAAGACCGTATTGATCCTCTCACTGATCTGGTTTTATACCCTGCTAACAGGCTGCTCACCCTCGGTATTGCGATCTGCAATTATGCTCAGCTTATTCGTGATGGCCAAATCATTGCGAAAAGAGCCCGGCAGTTACCACATCCTTTTCTTTTCAGCTTTTTGTCTTTTAATCACCGATACCGCTCTGCTGTGGGATCCGGGCTTCCAGCTATCTTACCTCGCTGTTCTCGGATTGGTATGGCTGCAGCCTCAATTGTATCAATGCATAAACTTCCGATGGCCAGTATCCCAGCGGATTTGGCAAATGATAACACTGTCGCTGGCCGCTCAGATCCTGACTTACCCTGTGAGTGTCTATTATTTCCACCAGTTTCCCCTCTATTTTATATTGAGCAACCTGTTCATCGCATTGCCGGTTACCCTGCTGATGTATGCGGGCCTGGCAATTTTACTGTTTCGCATGTACTGGCTCGCCCCGGCCTTCGAATGGGTTATTATACTGATGAACAAGGGCCTGGAAAAAATCGCCTCCCTCCCCTATTCTACAATAAATCAGATATGGCTCTCAAAGTTGGAGTTATTGGTGCTGATCCTTTTTTTGTTTTATCTGCTCACTGGCGTTGCACGCAGGCATAAACAGAATCTGATGTGCAGTATGCTGCTGTTAATCCTGCTGCAGGGCATGCTCGCCAGGGATTACCTGCAAGCCCTGGTGCAGCAGAAAATCATCGTGTTCTCTTTAAGCCGTCACTACGCTGCAGCATTTATCAGCGGTCGGCATGCCGTTATCATTACTGATCTGCAGCCCTCTGATCAGGCATTCAAATTTCACTTAAAGCCAGCGCTTGACCAGCTAAAAGTGATTAAGATAAGCTGTATAAGCTGGGATATGGCCATTGATACGTCTCATCGGCAGACCGCATACAGTTCGTTGTTAGTCGCACACCATCCCTTACAACTGTCCTATCGTCAACTCCGGTTTGGCGGCTACAAAGTTCTTCTAGCCGATACCTTATTGAACTACAAAAGATTAGCAGGAACACCTGGTTTTAACGCCATTTGGATCCACGGCAGTCCGATGGTTCTGCCAGAAACCCTGATGAGGGACGTAAATTGCAGGCTGATCTGGCTTGATAGCTCTAATATGCCCCATTTGAGCAGGAAATTTATGCTGGATTCTATTAAATTTAAGTATAAAACAATTGTATTAAACAAAAATAAGGCATATTTGGTTAACCTTAAATAAACCCTGTACCATACAATGATTTCACCCCTGGTCTTATATTCGGTGTCCGACCGCATCGCTACAATCTCACTTAACCGTCCTGAAAAACGAAACGCTTTTAACCCTGAACTAGTTAGCGCTTTAACCGAAGCCCTGCTTGACGCATCTGACGATGACGAGGTAAAAGTAATTATACTAAAAGCCATCGGCAATATCTTTAGCGCAGGTGCCGATCTGGATTATTTACAGCAATTACAGCAAAATACGCATGAAGAAAATGTAAATGACAGCGAAAACCTTAAAAATCTTTTTACCACCATTTACTATTTGCCCAAGGTAGTTATAGCACAGGTGGAAGGTCATGCCATAGCAGGTGGTTGCGGACTGGCCACTGTTTGCGACATCATTTTCGCCGTTCCTGAAGCAAATTTTGGCTATACAGAGGTGAAACTAGGCTTTGTGCCAGCTATTGTATCCTGTTTCCTGATGCGGAAAACCGGCGAAACGATTGCAAAAAAGATACTTTTAACCGGAGAATTGTTCTCCGCGGAAGAAGCACTTGCATATAATTTGATTACCTATGTAACAAATAAGGAAGAGATCAGTCACAAAGTACGGGATTTTGCGTTACGGTTATGTGAAGAGACTTCCGGGAACTCGCTTATGGTAACCAAACAGCTGATTGGACAAACCACAAACCCCGGACTGGAAACAGCTTTGAACCTTGCAGTACAAATTAATGCGAGGGTTCGCGAGAGTGAAGATTTTAAAAAAGGTATTGCTGCCTTTCTCAGCAAGGAAAAAATTAAATGGTAAATTATAAACTAAACATATGTTAAACTCAATTAAAACAAGCGTTCTTGCCGTGATACTTATTAGTACTGCTGTAATTGCGCACGCGCAGAAAAAAGTGACAGAGGGCACATTAACTTACGGTATCACTTATGAGCTTTCAGCAGATCAGCAGTCAATGGCTTCTCAGCTACCTCCCGAAACCAAATTTAAGTTCAACGGAAGCCTGATCAAACTTGAATTAGAGCAGGGACCTGCAAAAATAACTGTCATCAATGATGCAATATTAAAGAACGGATTGGTTTTGGTTGATGTACCAATTGCCCAAAAACAATACGCAGTAAAAACAACCAAGGAAGAAAATGAGCAAATGATGGGAAAAACCCCTGTCTTAACTGATTTTAAAGCCACGGGCGAAAAACAAAAGATTGGTATTTACAACGCTGAAAAATATACGTACAAAGATGATAAAGGTGCTGCACTTGAACTTTGGGCTACCAACGATATCCAGTTACCTGAAGGAATTACAGGTTCTGAATTCAAATCATTGAAAGTAACGCCGGTTAAATTCAGCAGGGTACAAAACGGTGTAAAAGCCAATGTGATTATCAAAAGCCTTGTAGAAGAAAAAGTTGGCCCTATTACGCTGGATGTTCCTTCGTCTTATGAAGTTACCACTATGGACGCATTGAAAGCAATGGGCGGCCAATAGAACTTAATTTATTTTACAAAATCAGGATTTTTAACCTGGCATATTTAACTAATTTTGCCACAATGTTAAAAGTCCTGATTTTTTTTGCCCGGTTTTTTGCCCTATGGCTTTTATTCTTCCTGTTGGACAGGCTTATCTTTATTTGCAGTTATACCAGTAACCTTAAAGGTTCACCCTTTTCCGAAATTATTGCAGTGTTTTATCATGGCTTACGCCTAGATCTGGCTGCTGGCGCCTACATCGCAACAATTCCGCTGCTATATTTTGTCGTCTCTTTTTTTATCATCCCGCGCAAGATTAATTTTTCGTGGCTAAAAGTTTATAACCAGGCTTTCATTGTGCTCTGTAGCATCATTGCGGTAGTGAACCTGAATATCTATCGCGAGTGGGGAAGTAAGATCAACGCGAAGGCTGTAGGATTTGCCTTTTCCGCACCAAACGAAGCACTGGCATCAAGTGCATCTTCACCCATAGTTTCCAATTTCCTTATTCTGGCGTTTCTGATAGCTTTTGGACTGCTACTGAACAAATGGATCATCCAAAGAGAGATCTTGCTTACACGCGTCCCTTTACTGGCTAAAATTGTTTTCTCCCTGCTCATACTGGGGTTAAACTTCCTGGCCATCCGCGGCGGGTTCGGTGTGTCACCAAATAATCAGAGTATGGCATACTACAGTGAGCAGCAAACACTCAATCATGCAGCCGTAAATACGGAATGGAACCTGATTGCAGATTTAATGAAATCAAGGCATACCCATGATAATCCTTACCAGTATTTTCCGCTGCCAGCTGTTGAACAACAAATCAAAACACTTTACCAGACAGGCAAAGATTCCACGACACATATCCTGAAAACCAAAAGGCCTAATATTATGGTAGTAATTATGGAAAGCTTTACTGCCGACCTCACTTATTCCCTGGGAGGGGAAAAAGGGATTACCCCAAAATTTGACAGCCTGGCCAAACAAGGCGTTTTGTTCAGCAAAATTTACTCTACTGGCAACAGGACCGATAAAGGAATAATCGGTACGCTGGCCGGCCACCCCAGCCTTGCAGCACAAAGTATTGTAAAATGGCCTGAAAAAATGGAAAAGATACCAGCCCTGTCTGCAGAGCTGCTCAAAAATGGTTACAATACCTCCTTTTTTTACGGCGGACAATCTGAATTTGACAACTATAAAGCGTTTATCTTAAGTCACGGCTACGAACTGCTGGTTGATAAAGCAAAGTTTAGTTCTGCCGATATGAATTCCAAATGGGGCGCGTACGATGGTGTAGTGCTCAACAGGCAGCTGCAGGAGCTGAATAAAACCAGGCAGCCGTTTTTTACCACCCTGATGACGCTTACTAACCATGAGCCGTTTGAAGTGCCGGGCGCTTACAAATTTGGAAGCGGCGATAATGTACAGAAATTTAAAAGCACTGCATTTTATACGGACTCTTGTATCAACGATTTTCTAAATCAGGCCAAATCGCAGTCCTGGTATAAAAACACCCTGTTTGTTTTTGTGGCGGACCATGGCCATATTATGCCAAAAAACCGCAATGAAATCTATATCCCGCAGCGTTATCATGTACCGCTCCTGTTTTTTGGTGAGGTGATCAAAGACGAGTACCGCGGTAAGGTGATGGACAATGTTGGAAGCCAGATTGACATTGCCTCTACCCTGCTGCACCAGCTTGATTTAAACGCCGGTTCTTTTGTATGGAGCAAGAATTTACTGAACCCGGAAACGAAACCCTTTGCTTATTTCAGCTGGGATAACGGAATGGGCTTTATCGATAACAAACAATGTGTTACATTTGACAATGTAGGGAAGATGGTTTTATATAACGACCATCCTGAAGATGCCATACACACTGCGGAGCTGTTAAAGGATGCTAAATCCTATATTCAAGCTGTATACACGCAATTTCTGGCCCTTTAGAACAAATCCTGCCCTGCGGAAAGACCGCAACCAACTTAAAACTACTTACACAAATGAATCAAAAACTGACAATTTTAAAGCTTACCCTCGTTCTGGTAACCGGCTTTTTTTGTGCATCAAGCTTTGCGCAGGGAAGAGACGGTGTCAACTGGACAAAAGATGGCAACGGGTATTATGAAAACGCCGATGGCGAAATCGTTTCTGTCACCCTGCCAAAAAGGGACCGTAAAACTGTAATGAGCAGAAGCCTCCTGACTCCTGCAGGTCAAAGCCTTCCTATTGAAATCAAAAGTTTTGTACTTTCTGACGATGGTACCAAAGCGCTGATTTATACCAATAGCAAAAAAGTATGGCGTTATGAAACCCGTGGCGATTACTGGCTGGCAGATTTGCAGTCCAATACCCTTACACAGATTGGGAAGGATAAACCAGCTTCGTCACTGATGTTTGCCAAGTTATCGCCTGATGCCAGTAAAGTTGCCTATGTAAGTGGCCATAACCTCTACGTAGAAGACTTTGCCGCAAAGAGCACCAAGGCACTAACCACCGATGGAAGTGACAGACTGATCAATGGAACGTTCGACTGGGTGTACGAAGAAGAATTTGACTGTCGCGACGGTTTCAGATGGAGCCCTGATGGGACATCTATCGCCTACTGGCAGCTTGACGCCAGGAAAATTAAAAATTTCCTGATGATCAACAATACCGATTCTATTTATCCATTTGTGATTCCGGTCGAATACCCGAAAGTTGGTCAGGATCCTTCATCATGCAAAATAGGTATTGTGAATATTGCCACCGCAACCACCGCCTGGGTAAATGTTCCCGGTGACAATATCCAGAATTACATCCCCAGGATGGATTGGGTGCCTAACACCAATGATATTATTTTACAACAGCTGAACCGTGAACAAAATACCAGTCGCCTTTTTGTGGCCAATGCAACATCAGGAGCGGTAAAAAATATCTACACTGAAACCGATAAAGCCTGGATTGATGCTGCGCCCGACTGGCAATGGATTAACAGCGGCAAAGAGTTTATCTGGATCAGCGAAAAAGACGGATGGCGTCACTATTACCGCATAAGCAAAGATGGTAAGAAACAAACGCTAATTAACAATGGTGCTTATGACGTAATTGAAAGCAGCCTCGTTGATGAGAAAAATAATACTTTTTACTTCCTCGCTTCCCCAACAAACGCCACGCAGCGATACCTGTACAAAACTAAACTGGATGGAAAGGGTAAATTGGAACGTGTAACCCCATCTATTTTCCCGGGAACCCACGCCTATGATATATCTCCCAATGGAATTTTTGCCCAGCATACCTATGAGAGTGCCAATATCAGGCCGATCATGGAATGGATGAGAATTACTACCGGAAACCCTTTCACAATGGAAGGCAGCCTTACCAATCAGCTTGCTGCTATGCAAATGCCAAAAAACCAGGTTGAGTTTTTCAAAGTAAAAACTGAGGATGGTACCGAACTTGATGGCTGGATGAAAAAACCGGAAAACTTTGATCAAACCAAAAAATATCCAGTGGTATTCTTTGTATATGGCGAACCTGCCATGCAGACCGTAACCGATACCTACGGGGCCGGATACAACTACATGTACGCCGGAAACATGTTCAGGGACGGTTACGTTTACATTTCCATAGAAAACCGCGGTGCTCCAGCGCCAAAAGGACGCACGTTCCGCAAAAGCATTTATAAAAATATCGGACGTTTGAACATCGCCGATCAGGCTTCCGCAGCCAGACAAATCGTTAAATGGCCCTTCATAGACAAAGAGCGCGTTGCCGTTTGGGGATGGAGTGGTGGTGGGTCTTCTACCCTGAACCTCATGTTCCAGTATCCTGACATTTACAAAACAGGTATCGCCGTTGCCGGTATCAGCAACATGCTTACCTACGATAACATTTACGAAGAACGTTATATGGGCTCCCCGTTAAAGACAACCGAAGCATACACTTTGGGTTCTCCCCTCACCTATGCCAAAAACCTTCAGGGCAACCTGCTGTACATTCATGGCACTGGCGACGATAACGTGCATTACCAGAATGCCGAACTGCTGATCAACGAATTGATTAAAAACCAAAAAGTATTCCAATTGATGACCTATCCTAACCGTACCCACAGTATAAACGAAGGAGCCGGTACCAGGGAACACCTTGCCAGAACTTACACCAAATTCCTGCAGCAGTACTGCCCTCCGGGCGGTAAGTAACAGCATATGCATGGGATGTAACATGCTGCAAAATTGATTTAAAAAAGGGTTGCGTTTTCCAGGACTTCAAGCGCGTTTCGGCGGTTGGCAGCCTGGAAAATACAACCCTTTTTTCTTCCAAAATCTCCGGACACCCCAAAAACTATCGGACAGACTTGCGCAGTAAATTGTTAGATGATCCTGCATTTTTTTCGCGCAGCATGGATAGCTAATGATAACCTACGCCCCCTGTCCGATGTTAATCATCAAACCTCCATCCATCACATAAGTACTCCCCGTCACATAATCCGCCTCCTCAGAAGCCAAAAACACAGCCAGGTAAGCAATTTCTTCAGGCCTCCCGGCTCTCCCCATCGGAATATGTTTCTCTGCCTCTTTCCTTACCTTTTCGTCATCCATTGCTTTTTGGTTCATCGGCGTAAGGATCATTCCTGGTGCGATATTGTTCACATTGATCCCAAACTCTGCCACTTCCAGCGCAATCGTACGCATCAGGTTCCTGATTCCCGCTTTAGAAGCATTATAGTCGCCATTTCCCGGCGCATTGATTTCCTCGTGAACAGACGATATATTAATTATTTTACCTGGTTTCTTTAACCCTTTCCTGTGCTGGATAAATTTCCTGCTGCAAAAAAAAGTACCATATAAGTTTGTACGGATAGTTTTATCAAAAACCTTTGTGTCCATTTCATCAATAGGGATCCCCGACCCGTTGACACCCGAATTGTTCACCAGGATATCTATACCGCCGAAATCCTTGATGATTTTATCCATTTTCGCTTCCACATCCTTCTCGCTGCTGACATCAATTTGTATCAGCATAGATTCCCCACCATGTTCCTCAACGCGTTCGAGCGCTTCCTCGCCCCCATCTTCATCGCTATAATAGCATACAATCACTTTCGCGCCGTTTTTTGCAAATTCAACAGCTATGGCGCGGCCTATACCAGAATCTGATCCTGTTACCAGTGCAACTTTGTTTTCCAGTTTTTTCATCCGTAATTTTTGTTTTTCTGTAGTATTTTATGTTTTCTATCTTATATATCTTTAAGTATATCTTAAAGTTGGCCCAAACCGACACCTTAACATTATAACCTGTCCATTTGTTTGTCCAGTTCCAATGCGGCACTAATCAGCGCCAGATGTGTAAAGGCCTGTGGGAAATTGCCAAGGTGTTCACCTCTTTTTCCTATTTGCTCACTGAAAAGGCCAAGGTGATTTGCATAACCAGACATCTTTTCAAAGTATTCCAGTGCTTTAGCAATTTCCTTGTTTTTGGCCAGCACCTCAATAAACCAGAAAGAGCACATCGTAAAAGTTCCTTCATCGCCCTCAATACCGTCAGTGGCGCCCGCGTTGTCATATCTGTAGATAAGTACGTCTGTGCTCAACTTTTCCTCAACAACCCGCAAAGTTGATAACCACCGGGGCTCATCTGCCGTGATGAAATGTACCAGTGGCATTAGCAAGACAGAGGCATCTACGGCTTCAGCTCCCTTATACTGCACCCAGCAGCCCATTTTTTCGTTCCAGAAGCCTTCATAGATATCTGCATAGATATCATCGCGCACTTTTTTCCATTCCGCTTCCGGAAAAGGGAAAGAGCGGTCAATTGCAATCTTGATAGCCCTGTCCATAGCCACCCAGCACATCAGCCTGGTATGCAAAAAGTGTTTTGTACCACTTCTGAACTCCCACATGCCGTGGTCAGGATCTTTCCAGCCGTCTACTACACAGGCGATATGGCCCTGCACTGTTAGCCAAAAGTCGTAATTGATTTTTGAGTGGTTCTTATTGTAAAGGTAAATGGTATCCAGCAACTCCCCGTAAATATCAAGCTGGTACTGGTCCTTGGCCGCATTGCCTATTCTTACCGGACCCGAGCCCATATAACCTTCCAGGTGATCCAGCACCTCCTCTTCCATCACCTTTGATCCGTCCACAGCATACATCAGGCCCAGTACTTTGTCTCCCGATCGCTCATGGATCCACTTTAAAAACCTTCCGGCCTCTTCATAGTAACCCAGCCGCAGAAATGCGTACATCGTAAAAGCAGCATCCCGTATCCAGGTAAAGCGGTAATCCCAGTTGCGGTCGTTCCCAATAGATTCCGGCAGGCTAAATGTCGGTGCTGCCACCATAGACCCGTGCACAGAAGACGTGAGCAGTTTCAGAGTTATAGCAGATCTGGTTACCAGATCTGTCCATCTACCCTTGTAGGTGGATTTTCTGACCCAGTGCCTCCAGTAATTTATCGTTTCTGTATAGGTGTGGTTTTTGTAAAAGTCTATTTCTCTCAGGTTGTCGGTATCGCCCTTTTTTACAGATTCGAGCACCAGCCAGCTTTCTTCGCCCTGTTTCAGCGTCAGTTCCGCATAACCATCGTTCTCTTTAAACTTCAATGGAAAATCGGCAATGATCCTGATCATCGTATCCCCATCGTTAATTGCGGTAAATGTAAGTTCATTTTTACCGCCTTTCTCTATCTGATGTTTTGCTTTACCAAAGTCGAAGCGAGGACTACACCTAATTTTATAGGTAACCGTGCCCCGTATCGATTTTATTTTCCGGACGATGGCACACATGCTATTTTCTTCCGCCTCTGGCACCGGCATATAATCCGTGAGTTCAGAAATGCCTTCATCTGAGAAAAACCGCGTCAGCAATACCGCTGTGCCGGGAATATATAATTGTTTAGTTTTAAAAGCATCAAGCTGGGGGGCGACAGAAAAAGTTCCTCCCTTTTCATTGTCCAGCAGACTGGCGAATATAGTTGGCGAATCGAAATCGGGAAAGGACATAAAATCAATATTGCCTTCCAAAGATACCAGTGCCACAGTTTTTAGATTTCCAATAATCCCGTAGTCTTCTATAGGCAAATAGGGCGTTCGTTTGTTCAATTGATAAAGATTAAGAGGTGAAGGATAATAGCGTTTAATCACGATGATAACCACGCGGACTAAGAATTTGTTTTTGCAACTGCACGCTCAAAAACCAGAAATCCCGGACAAACGATTGCCCGGGACCTTGTATAAAATTACTGTCTGCTAATGCTTAGTGCTGGTTTGCTGCCTGTTCCTTGTGGTCTATAAATACACCCAACTTATCTACGTATCCAGATAAAGCATCACTGTCAGTATGCCAGCTGCCATTTACTTTTTTGAGCACCCCAACTTCACGTCCATCCCAGTGGACTTGATAATGACTAGAGAGCCCAAACATCGGATAAACCAGTATTTCCCGGTCTAAGCCCTGTATTTGTTCTTTAAATATGTACCGTTCCATAACAAAAAATTTGGTTAGGCCATCAAAACAGCTGGCAAACCTCTTTGTTTTAAGAAAATGAGTCAATTATTTCTTTACATGAACAATACGGCTGGCCAGGTTCGGTAAAAGCGTCCGGATATCTGCCAGCACCAGCTGCGCCATCTTTCTCGCGCCAAACTCGTTAAAGTGGGTATTGTCTTCCTTGCCCTGAGGATAGTTAGGATGTTCGCCCGGAACCAGGTGATTAAAAAGAAAGGCAGATGGTTCAACACCAAATTTGACCAATAGGTCCTGGCTCTTTTGATTTAAGTCTATGAATGGCACTTGCTGCTCCTGCGCCACCTTTTTTACTATTTGCGAATAGACCAGGTGTGTATCTTCGAGTTTGCCGGCAGCATCAAAACTTCTGAGGGTTACCGGGGTGATCAATACTGGTATGGCTTTTTTAGCGCGCGATTCACGAACGTATTTTTCAAGATTAGCCTGGAATTCAGCTTCGGTAGTAAATGATTTTTTGGTCGCTACTTCATCATTATGTCCAAATTGTATAAAAACATAATCGCCGGCCTTCATCTGTTCCGTTACCGGCTTCCACAAACCTTCGGTCAGAAAAGTACGGGTACTGCGGCCATTTTTAGCGCGGTTGTCTACTACAACAGTTGAATCGAAAAAGTTTACAAATGGCATTCCCCATCCTGTTTCGGGATATGTTTTTGGATCTTTGATGGCCATGGTAGAGTCTCCGATCAGCCATAAAGTAATTTTCGGGGTATCCGTAAAACGGAATGAGGTGCATACCAGTACCAGCACAAGCAGATATAGCGGTTTTAAGTTCATACAATTAAATTTGATCAACGAAGTTAAAATTTTCTGCATGGGGGCCGCGCAGGAAGCCCGCTAAAATTGTGCAAACGTTGCCGGATAATGGGAAACCTCATTGTCAAACTTTTATTGCTGCCATGTTGTTGTAACCTCCAATGGCTTTAATCACATTCTCCAACAAAGGTATATACTGTAAACAGGGCGATTTTTATATCGACCCCTGGAAACCTGTAGATCTTGCTGTCACCACTCACGGTCATGCCGACCATGTAAAATGGGGCAACAAGGCTTACTTGTGCCACGAACTTACCAAACCCATCCTTTTGCAGCGGCTTGGCCCCGATTTGAAAATTCAAACGCTGCCTTACAATGAAGAAATAAGCATTAACGGTGTAAAGCTGAGCCTGTTTCCCGCTGGACATGTGATTGGCTCTTCGCAGATCAGATTGGAATACAAAGGGGAAATCTGCGTGGTCTCGGGCGACTACAAAGTGGAATACGATGGTATAAGTACGGCTTTTGAACCGGTAAAATGCCATACTTTTGTGTCGGAAAGCACCTTTGGCCTGCCTATATATAAATGGCTGCCACAAGAAGAAGTTTTTGGTAAGATCAGGAATTGGGTAAGCGATAACCATGATCAGTTAAAAACCAGCGTGCTGGTGGCATATAGTCTGGGCAAGGCGCAACGACTGATTAAAAACCTGGCTGGCGACATACCTATATATGTACACAATTCCATTGCCAACCTCAATGAGCGTTTTATTGACGCTGGCGTCGACCTCCCTGAAACCATAAGAATTACTCCCGAGATCAAAAAAGAAGAACTGCAAAAAGGAATAGTGGTTGTTCCACCGGCCCTGGCAGATGGCAAATGGATGAAAAGCCTGATGCATGCGGCTACGGGAGTGTGCTCTGGGTGGATGCAGGTAAGGGCCGGACGCAGGTGGCGGGCGGCGGATGCCGGTTTTGCGCTTAGCGACCATGCCGACTGGCCTGGACTGCTAGCAGCCATTAAAGCAACAGAAGCAGAAAAAGTGTTTGTTACCCACGGTTTTGTCTCCACATTTTCGAAATACCTGAATGAAATTGGTATCCCCTCTGCGGAGGTGGTAACCCGTTACGGCAACGAAGACGATGAAGAAGAGGAAATCTTAAAAGAAACTTGATTTGAAAAGGTTCACAGAATTGATACAGCAGCTGGAAACAAGCAATAAAACCAATGACAAAATTGCCGCACTGGTGAGTTATTTCAGCACCGCCGACGAACGGGATAAACCCTTTGTGATTGCCATGTTTACCGGGAAAAAACCCAAAAGGCCAGTTAACACCGCACTATTGAGGTTATGGGCAACGGAATTGAGTGAAATCCCGGCGTGGCTTTTTGCAGAAAGTTATGGTAGTGTGGGCGACCTGAGCGAAACAATTGCACTGGTACTTCCGCCCCCAAGCCATACTACGGACCGCAAACTGCATGAATGGATCAACGACCTGGCCATGCTCGCCAGCCTTGACGAAAGCGCAAAAAAAGAATACATCCTGCGTGCATGGGATAGTCTGGACACACAGGAACGTTTTATCTTCAATAAACTGATCTCTGGAAATTTCAGGATTGGGGTTTCAAACAAGATGCTGGTTAACGCTATTGCCAAACAAAGCGACACCGACAGCAACAAAATTATGCACAGCATAATGGGAAAATGGAACCCTGCTGAAATTACTTATCAGGACCTGATTGCCGGTGCACACGTCAATACAGATAACTCATGGCCCTACCCTTTTTGCCTGGCTTATGCATTGGAGGCGGAAACAGAAAGTTTGGGTAGCCCCGACGACTGGCAGGCAGAATGGAAATGGGACGGCATACGAGGGCAGATTGTAAAACGGAACGGAGAACTATTTATCTGGTCGCGCGGCGAAGAACTGGTCACTGATCAATTCCCCGAGCTACATTTCCTTAAGGATGAACTTCCCGACGGTACCGTCCTGGACGGTGAAATCCTATCGGTGAAAGACGGAAACGTGCAGGCCTTTAGTATCCTGCAGCAGCGCCTCAACCGCAAAACCATCAATAAATCACAACTGAAAGATGCGCCGATCGGCTTTTTCATCTATGATATCCTGGAATACGAAGGAAATGATATCCGCCTTGAACCACTTTCGGCCAGACGGAAAATACTTGAAGATATTGCAACAGCAATCACCTCCAGTGGAGTAGCCTTGTTGTCGCCGGTTATTGAATTTACCGACTGGGACCAGCTTGCTGAGATCAGGAAAGGATCCCGGGAGAACAACAGTGAAGGGCTAATGCTGAAAAAGCTGAGTTCATTTTATCATAGCGGACGCAAACGTGGCGACTGGTGGAAATGGAAAATTAACCCCTATACTGTTGATACGGTAATGATCTACGCCCAAAAAGGTAGCGGACGGCGTGCCAACCATTTTACCGATTACACTTTTGCGGTACGCGATGGTGAAAACCTGATTACCATAGCAAAAGCTTATTCGGGCTTAACCGACAAAGAGATTAAAGAGGTAGATTCTTTTGTAAAGAAAAACGCCATTGAGAAATTTGGACCGGTGCGTACGGTAAAGCCGGAACTGGTGTTTGAAATTGCTTTTGAAGGGATTGCCGAAAGCAAAAGGCATAAGGCGGGACTGGCTTTGCGCTTTCCCCGCATCGCCCGCTGGCGTAAAGACAAAAAGGCTGCAGAGATTAATACCCTGGACGATTTAAGACAACTTTTAGCTTCTACATTATGATACTCGAAAAGAGTGCAGGTTATAAAAAGGTGATCAAATGGCTTAAAAGCAGCAAGAAAAAACCTTTTAAGTTCCAGACAGATGCCTGGGAATATTACGCAGAAGGTTATAGTGGTCTGGTGAACGCGCCGACAGGATTTGGGAAAACGTTCTCAATGTTCCTGGCGGTGGTGATTGACGAAATTAATAACCAGGTGCCTGTTAAGGCCCCGAAGCTGAAAGCTGATCCAGCTGGCAAAACAATTAAAAAGGCCAAAAAAAGCGCGGGACTTAAACTGCTGTGGATTACTCCGCTCCGTTCGCTCGCAAAAGATCTGGCCAGGGCAATGACCGAAGTTTGTACTGAACTGGAGATGGACTGGCATGTGGGTGTAAGAAATGGTGATACCCCTGCCAGTGAAAAACTGAAGCAAAAAAAACAGATGCCGGAGGTGCTGATTATAACCCCCGAAAGCATGCACCTGATGCTGGCACAAAAAGAAACCTCAAATTATTTTAATGATCTGCAATGTATTGTTGCCGATGAGTGGCATGAGCTGCTGGGCAGCAAACGTGGTGTAATGGCCGAGCTTGCTATCTCTCGGATCAGGGCATTGGTACAGGAAAAACATCCCGAAAGGTTGCTCCGCATATGGGGCATCTCGGCCACCATTGGCAATATGGAACAGGCACTGGATGTACTGGTTCCTTACGAGGATGTCCTGAAAACTATTGTGGTAGCAGAGCTGGAAAAGAAAATTGAAATCAGGTCTATCCTGCCAGACCACATTGATATGCTCCCATGGGCAGGCCACCTGGGGCACAAACTGGCATTTAAACTTTTGCCAATCATTGAGAAAAGCAAAACAACACTCATTTTTTGTAATACACGCGGGCAAGCGGAGCTTTGGTACCAGAACCTGCTAAAACTGGACGAAAACCTGGCCGGACAGATTGCAATTCACCATGGATCTATAGACCATGAGTTACGCAACTGGATTGAAGATGCCATTCATACCGGCGTACTAAAAGCCGTAATCAGTACTTCGTCGCTTGATCTTGGAGTGGATTTTAAACCAGTAGATACCGTGATACAAATCGGTTCGCCAAAAGGCGTTGCGCGTTTTCTTCAACGGGCCGGCCGCAGCGGGCACTCCCCTCACGAGGTTTCGAAGATCTTTTTCCTGCCCACGCATGCGCTTGAACTGGTAGAAGCAGCAGCAATTAAAGAAGCCGCAAAAACAAATGATATTGAAAGCAGGGAACCAGTGGTGATGTCGTTTGATGTATTGATACAATATATGGTGACCCTGGCTGTGGGAGATGGCTTTGACGACCATAAACTCTTTGAAGAAGTAAAACTTACGCATGCTTTCAGGGAGCTGGAATTAAGTGAATGGAACTGGATGATGCAGTTTATTACTACTGGTGGCGACAGCCTTACCGCCTATACCGAATTTAGTAAAGTAGAAAAGGACGAGGGGCTCTGGAAAGTAAAAAGCAGGCAGATGGCACTCCGCCACCGTTTACATATAGGAACCATTGTAAGCGATGCCATGATCAAAGTGAAATATCTTACCGGTGGTTATGTGGGGATGGTTGAAGAATCATTTATGTCGAAAATTAAACCGGGCAATAGCTTTACCCTGGCCGGCCGGGTACTTGAATTTGTGATGATTAAGGAGATGACGGCACTGGTGCGTAAAAGCCGGTTAAAAACGGCTATTACCCCAAGCTGGATGGGCGGCCGCATGTCCTTAACCGCGAATTTGGGAGCCATTTTAAGAAAAAAATACAACCAGACATTAGATAAAACGCATGAGGACGAGGAATTGGACATCATCCTTCCATTATTTGAGCGGCAGGCAAAAGTATCGCATGTGCCAAAAGACGACGAATTTCTAATCGAACTGATCAAGACCAGGGACGGTTACCATTTCTTCGCCTACCCTTTTGAAGGCCGGCAGGTACACGAGATTATGGCTGCGCTGATCGCCTACCGGCTGTCGAAAGCAAAACCTATAAGTTTTTCTATCGCGATGAACGACTATGGCTTTGAACTATTGAGTGAAAAACCAATTCCGCTTGATGAAGAAAATATTAAATTGCTGTTTAGTCCGGCAAACCTGGGTGAGGACATTGTGGCAAGTATCAACTCCACAGAAATGGCCAGGCGAAAATTTCGCGACATTGCGATTATCTCTGGGCTTGTTTTTCAGGGATTTCCTGGTAAATATGTTGCCAATAAACACCTCCAAAGCTCCTCAGCATTATTTTTCAATGTTTTTAGTGATTATGATAAACATAACTTATTATTGCGCCAGGCTTATGACGAGGCTTTTTATCAGCAGATAGAAGAGCCCAGACTTGCTGCCGCATTACACAGGATACAGGCCAGCAAGGTGATCATTGTTAAGGCAGAAAGTTATACGCCTTTGTGTTTCCCCATAAAAGTAGACAGTTTGCGGGAAAATATGAGTAGCGAAGAACTGGGGGAACGTATTGCAAGAATGACAGCCGAAGCAGAGAAAAAGGAAGCACAGGGACAACGAAGGAGAAAGAATGACCATCAAATGTAAAGGAGAAAGTTTAATATTAGATAAAGACAGGGCAATTTACTGGGAATCAAAACAAATGCTGATCATCAGCGATTTGCACATTGGTAAAGCGACACATTTTAGAAAAGCCGGCATTCAGGTACCATCAACCATAGCAGAGACCGATCTGAGCAGATTAAGCCAGCTTATCTTAAAGTTTAGGCCTAAAATCCTGCTGGTTACCGGAGACATGTTCCACTCCCACATGAATTCGGAGGTAGAAACTTTCAGCAGCTGGCGCAGTCTGTACCCAGATATGAAGATTATCCTGATCAGGGGGAACCACGACATACTTGGCCCGTCAGATTACCATGCACTATCCATTGAAGTGTATCAAAAGGAAATGTTATGTTTCCCCTTCAGGTTTATACATGATCAGCCCCAGGCAAATGATGACTATTTTAACATAACCGGACATATCCACCCGGGCGTAACCATTTATGGCCGCGCAAGGCAACGGCTTAGGTTCCCCTGTTTCTACTTTGGGAGAACCTGCGCAATATTGCCGGCCTTCAGCGCTTTTACAGGATTGAGCAAAATCAATGCAGCCGAGGGCGACCAGTTTTATGCCATCACACCCGACAAAGTAGTGCAGGTGTAACTTACCAGGCAACACAGGAATACTCAGTGGGCTTTAATCAGCCCCTGCGGAATCAGCGAAAGCTTCAGGTATGCAGCGTCGGCAAGATGTACTCTGCTCTTTGCACAATCGGCGAAAGATTCAAGCATACAGCACAGGAAAAAATTACTCTGTCCCTTGAGCAATCAGTGAAAGCAGCAATGAGACTGCTGTTTTATCTGTTCTAAAGGTCACATCATCTTCTGAAAGCTCGTCAAGCCCTATCCAGCGAAATGACTGCAAGGTATCTGGTTCAAAGTCGAACACTTTCGTTTTGTATGTCATTTTTAGCGGCCCAACTTCTTTTACCAGATAGTAGATACTGATAATCTGACTGTCGTTGAAAGATGATTTCTCAAAGAAATCAGTAGTATAAAAATGGCTCAGTACTTCCACTTCTGCATCACACTCTTCCATAAACTCGCGTTTAAGCGCATCAATCAGTCCTTCCCCATATTCCAGTCCGCCGCCGGGAAATTTACTGAAACTTCTTCCCCCCGATTGTTCATCACTTACCAGTATCTGGTTGCTCTCATTAATCAATAAACCGTATACCCTTACGTTGAAATTATTCATTCGAAATGTTTTTTATTTTTAGTGGCGTTCTCTACCGTCCACGTGATTTCTCCCTCAAAAGCATGTTGCCTTACAGGGCAAATTTTTATTTTACAATAACTGCAGCATTCCGGCAAACATGGATCTGCATGTATAAAAAGTTCTGTATCGTGTTCCCCCGTACCATTAAGCAGCTTGTCGATACCCGAAATCTCCGTATGTACACGGTTCAGGTCGTAATAATACGGCAGGGTAATATGACAGTCAATATGTAAGTCGGCCCCATACTGTTGGGCCCTCAGGTTATGCACGTCTATCCACGAGTCCTGGCGGCTTTCCTGTAAAACTTCAACAATAGTTTTAACCAGTTGGGTATTACTTTCGTCCATTAGTCCGCCCACGCTGGTCCTGGTTAATTTATAACCATTGTACAGAATATAGAAACCCAGTAAAATGGATATCACACTGTCCAGCCAATAAACTTTGGTGATTGTAATCACCATGATACCTATAACCAGGCCGGCGCTGGTTATTGCATCTGTCAGCAGGTGTTTACCATCAGCCTCAAGTGTAAGTGATCGGTGTTTTTTACCTGTATTGATGAGGTAATAGCCCACCAGCAAATTGATCAGGCCGGTCGCGCCGATGATGATAGCACCGTCCATCAACTTAAAGATTTCCTTCGGAAAAATAAGGTCGTAACTGGATTTGAAGATGATGATTAAACCCGCAATTCCGATCAGTGCACCTTCCACAAAAGCCGAAAAGAATTCTACCTTTCCGTGTCCGTAAGGATGGTTTTCATCTTTAGGTAAAGTAGCCAGGTAAATACTGTAAAAAGCAAAGGCACTGGCCAGTACATTCACAATGCTCTCTGCTGCATCGGTTAAAATGGCATTGGAATGCGTGATGAAATATGCACCGAATTTAGCCAGCATGAGCACTACACTGATGCAGAGGGAAACTAATATCGCTTTCTTTTTAGGCGGCAAGGGGAATGATTTAGCCCCCAAAAATACGGTTTAACGATGATAATACGTTAAAAAGTATTTTTTTTAGTCACATGTTGGTATCGATTTTTATATTTGCTACCTTATAAGAGAATCATGACATTTTTATCTAAAAGAATCAATAACCTATCAGAATCACAGACCATTAAAATGGCAAAGCTGGGGAGAGAACTCACCGCTAAAGGAATTGACGTAATTAACTTGAGTTTTGGAGAGCCAGACTTTTTTACTCCGGAACATGTAAAGGAAGCAGCAAAGAAGGCTGTTGACGAAAATTATTCATATTATACTCCTGTTTCTGGATACCCTGAACTGCGTAAGGCTATTGTTGAGAAGCTGAAAAATGAAAACGACCTCACTTATACCTTCGATCAGATTGTAGTATCTACAGGTGCTAAACAATCACTTGCCAATGCTGTAATGTGCCTGGTAAATCCTGGTGAAGAGGTAATTGTACCTACACCTTACTGGGTTTCGTACTCAGAAATGATCAAACTTGCCGAAGGCGAAACGGTATTTATCAACTCAACAGTTGAAAACGATTTTAAAATTACTGCTGAGCAACTGGAAGCTGCCATTACACCGAAAACAAAACTGTTTATGTTTTCTTCTCCATGTAACCCTACAGGCTCTGTATACTCGCATGAAGAACTGGCCAGCCTTGCTGCCGTTTTCGAAAAATATCCAAACATCTATATTATCTCTGATGAGATTTATGAGCATATCAACTTTGTTGACAAACACGCTTCAATAGCTGCATTCGATAGTATCAAAGACAGGGTAATTATTATCAATGGTTTTTCTAAAGCCTATGCAATGACCGGCTGGAGAGTTGGTTATATGGCCGCTAAAAAAGAAATTGCTGATGCATGTGATAAACTGCAGGGACAAATTACCTCAGGAACATCTTCTATCTCTCAACGTGCAGCACTGGCGGCTTACCAGAGCGGACTGGAAACTGTAACTGCAATGAAAGATGAGTTCAAAAAACGCAGGGATATTGTTTATGCATTATTGAAAGAAGTTCCTGGTATTCAGGTGAACCTTCCTGATGGGGCATTTTACTTCTTCCCTACGGTAAAGGATTACTTTGGAAAAAGTGTAAACGGGAACGTAATCAGCAATGCTGAAGACCTTTGCCTTTATTTGCTGAATGAAGCCCATGTATCTACAGTAACAGGTGAAGCTTTTGGTAACGAAGACTGTATCCGTATCTCATACGCAGCAGCTGAAGATCAATTGGTGAAAGCTGTTTCAAGGATCAAAGAAGCACTTTCTAAACTGAGCTAGAACGGTTTAAATTATAGCAGAAGCCCCAATGTCCTTCACGGTCATTGGGGCTTTGTTAGTTAAGACCTGATCGCCTCAACCGGGTCAAGCCTTGAAGCGGCATAGGCAGGCCAAAAGCCGGAAATTGTTCCGATAACCACTGAAATGCCTATCCCCATAATAATGTTGCTCATGTAAAGTACAATCTCAACCTTCGCCACATAAGTAAATACGAGCGTGAGCCCGTAGACCAGCAGCAGTCCGAGCAGACCACCCATAATACAGAGCGCAATTGCTTCAAACATGAACTGTAAAAGAATAAAATAGTTTTTGGCGCCCAGTGACTTCTGGATACCTATAATGTTGGTTCTTTCTTTTACGGACACAAACATGATGTTAGCAATACCAAATCCTCCAACTAGAATGGAGAATCCGCCAATCACCCAACCGGCAATCTTAACCATTTTGAACATCATATCCAGTTGATTGGTGATCATGGTAGTCTTATTAAGGGCGAAATCATCTTCTGTGCCCGGTTTAATACGGTGAACAGAGCGCATTGCCCCCTGTAGCTCACTTTCCACCTCTTCCAGTGCTACAAACTCTTTGCCCCTCACAGTAATCTGCGGATTGTACTCCTCGTTCTGCACATCAAAAAGACCTTTGGCAAAACTCATAGGGATCAGCAGGTTGTTGTCCTGCGACATTCCCATCATGTCTTCACCTTCTTTTTTAAAAACACCTACTACCGTAACCCGGCGGCCCATCACTTTTATCTTTTTGCCAAGCGCCGAAGCATCACCAAACAGCCCTTTTGCAATCTCGGCACCAAGAATAATTACTGGTGCGCCGCTTTTGCCTTCATTTTCTGTAAAATATCGTCCTTCCTGGAAATCAAGTGTCCAGGTTTGATTGTAATCCTGTGTAGCTGCATTTAAATTGGCCCCCTCTACAGAACTGCTACGATATTTAATCGTCCTGTTTGAAGCGTTGGCCTCAAAAGAAACACCCTGAACGTGATCAAGCCGCTCCTTTAAACCCAGGTAATCGCGGTACGAGGGCTGAGGGCGGTTTACATATTTCCACCATGGATATTCGCCCCCAAAACCCCATGGCCATTTTTGCACAAACAATGTTTTTGAACCCAGTTTGTCTACACTCTGCTGCAGTTTGTTCCGGAGTGTATCTACACCAGAAAACACAGCGATAATGGTAAATATACCAATAGTAATCCCCAGTAAAGAGAGCATGGTGCGAAGTTTATTCTGGCGGAGCGCGTCGGCGGCAAACCTTAAACTTTCTCCTATCAGTCTGAGTATGATCATAATTATTGGTTAGATCAAAAATAACCAAAAACGTTACAGCAAGGATAAAAATAAACAATTATTTAAACGCTGGTTATTTAGGGCTGCATTTGTTGGTTCAATCCTACAGGGTAATAAAAATAAAAATCAATATAAAATACACATTTTATATAATTAAAATTTCAGTACATACAATGTTTATATTATATTTTGTAAATTTGCGCCCTCAATTATTTAATAAAAAACATGAAGTTATCTCAATTTAAGTTTAATTTACCTGAATCATTAGTTGCCAATAATCCTTCAGAACAAAGGGACGAAGCCCGTTTAATGGTTCTACACAAAGATACTGGTAAAATTGAACATAAAATATTTAAGGATATTTTGGAATATTTTGATGATCAGGATGTCATGATATTGAACAACACCAAAGTTTTCCCTGCCCGTTTATATGGCAATAAAGAAAAAACAGGTGCTACCATTGAAGTATTTTTGTTGCGTGAACTGAACAAAGAGCTTCGCTTATGGGATGTACTGGTTGACCCGGCCCGTAAGATCCGTGTTGGTAATAAACTGTATTTCGGTGATGACGACTTGCTGGTTGCCGAGGTTGTGGACAATACTACTTCAAGAGGACGGACTATCCGTTTCCTTTTTGACGGTACTGATGAGGAATTCAGAAAAAACATCGAGATCCTGGGAGAAACACCACTTCCAAAATATATCAAACGTAAGGCTACGGCAATGGACAAAGAACGTTACCAAACGATCTTTGCTAAACATGAAGGCGCTGTTGCGGCACCTACTGCCGGTATGCACTTTAGCCGTGAGCTAATGAAACGCCTGGAATTAAAAGGAATTAACTTTGCAGAGGTAACGCTGCATGTTGGTTTAGGTACTTTCAGGTCTGTTGAAGTAGAAGATCTTACCAAACACAAAATGGATTCTGAGCAATTCATCATTGAAGAAAGCCAGGCTAACATTGTAAACAAAGCGTTAGAAAGAAAAAAACGCATTTGTGCGGTAGGTACTACTTCTATGCGTGCAATTGAATCTGCTGTTTCTTCAGGAAAATTACTTAAACCAGCTAATGACTGGACAAGTAAATTCATTTTCCCTCCATACGATTTTAGCATAGCCAATTCAATGATCACCAATTTCCATACACCTGAGTCAACCTTATTGATGATGGTAAGTGCATTTGGTGGTTACGACTATGTAAAACATGCATATGAAGTGGCACTGAAAGAAAAATACCGTTTCTACAGTTATGGTGACGCAATGCTGATCATCTAATTGAAAATATTAAAAAAGAAAAAATAGGAGGATCTTTAGGTCACTCCTATTTTTTTGCCCAAAATATCTCAGACACCATGCTAAAGTATTACGCTATTATTGTTGCCGGTGGCAAAGGAAACAGAATGAACCACGCAGTAGCCAAGCAGTTTTTGGAACTGGAGGGCAAACCTATCCTGATGCATACAATGGAAGCATTCCAAAAATGTGTACTAAATCCTGAAATCATTTTAGTCCTCAATATACAACAGCATGAATTTTGGGCAGAACTCTGCAGGCTGCACCAGTTTGATATTCCCCACCGGGTGATCAGCGGTGGGCAGGAAAGATTCGATTCTGTTAAGAACGGACTGGCGATTATACAGGGAGATGCTGTGGTAGCTGTACACGATGCAGTACGCCCACTGGTTAGTCCAGAACTCATACTGGCGTCCTTTGAAATGGCCGTGGTGCATGGAAATGCGATAGCTGCTATACGCCCTGTTGACTCAGTGAGGATTAAAAAAGAGGGACAGGCTTCTGAAGCATTAAACCGGGATGAGGTTTACCTGATCCAAACGCCGCAGACTTTTATAATTGAACAGCTGAGAAAGGCATACGAGCAGCCGTACCAGACCAGCTTCACAGATGATGCCTCAGTGGCAGAAAAAGCCGGTTTTGACATTCACATCCTTGCGGGGGAAAGAAGTAATATTAAGATAACCTATGCTGAGGATCTGGAAATGGCCTCTTTTTTTCTGCATAAAAAATAATGGCTTCTGATTACTCAGAAGCCATTTATAAGTACCCGCGAGCGGTGAACTAGTATATTCAATCAAATTTGCTTAAGATTAAGCCGCGCCTCTGATTACCCTTAGAATAATAGCGATAATTGCTATCACCAATAAAGCGTGAATAATTCCACCTGTGTAAAAACCTCCAAAGAA
>Ga0247734_1000340_pt1 | contig 41376 bp, 34 predicted proteins | sample UWRJL103311B2_FD_180933 | JGI IMG/M metagenome (GOLD analysis project Ga0247734, IMG submission 180933) | Plant litter microbial communities from Arlington Agricultural Research Station in Wisconsin, United States - UWRJ-L103-311B-2 | ecosystem: Environmental > Terrestrial > Plant litter >...
CCCTTGTCTTGCTATAGCAGTTTTCAACGCTTCCGGATTTTGCAATTGCTCATCCAGGGGGTACTTATATCTTCTTGGGATCAAGCCACCATTCTGATTGTCTGGTCCCGCTTTAAGTACAGGGAAACCTGTACGGCGCCACTCAAACCAGTTCTCCAATCCCGTATAAAATAACGAGATCCACTTCTGTGTGATAATCTGGTTCAGCGCATTTGCCTGGTCAAACTTCACCCCTGTGCGTGTAAGGTAATCTGCCGGAATGGTGGTGTTAAGATACACAAAAGCACCTTCAATTCCTCTTTCATAATAGCCTTGGGGCGTAACTGGGGTGCTAATCAAGTTTTTTAACCTTGCTTCAGCCAGTAAAAACTGCAACTCCGGGAAACCCATAATATAACCTTTTGCAACTAAAAGCCCTGCCGGTGTAATTGAACTTTCGTAGTAAAAACTTCCGATACGGCTGATGTTATTTGATCCTCCATTAAAGTTCAGCGCTTCCGTATCACTTAACCCATTAGGCATCCCTACATATTTTGGATTGCCAGCAGTTACTGAAGCCGACGTAGGCCGGGCAAAGATAGCGAGGCGCGGGTCGCCAAAAGCTTGTAGCGTACCACTAAAGGTGTTACTTAAACGGTACTCATCAAATCCACCGATACGGTTCGTATAATTTGGAAACTGGTTAGGTGCTTCTGCGTAATAAGAATAATCACCGTCATCAGCATTGCTTACAAATACAGGATTTTTAGACGGATCAGCAACAATTGCCTGTAAAAGTGCAGCAACATCCTTTTTAGAAGAAATACGCATCAACGCCCGCACACGTAAACTATTTGCCAATTTCCTCCACTTTAACAGGTCGCCCTGGTAAACCAAGTCGCCTTTTACCGTAGCAGTGGCAGTAGATAAAATCGTATTCGCCGATTCCAAATCCTTCAATATCCCGTCGTAAATAGCTTCCTGCGTATCGTATTTTGGTTTAAAAATATTAGTATCTCCACCCGTAGCTTCGCTATAAGGTGCATCTCCATAAGTATCCGTGATCACAGAGAACATCCACGATTTTAAGATCAATGCAATCCCATGGTAAGCAGGCTGCCCGGAAGAAGCAGCTAATTCAGAAAGCTTTTTTACATCTCTTAAATAGCTATAATAAGAATTCCATACATTATCCTTGTTATCCCACAAATAACGGTCGTCATCCACAAACTGGTACTTCGCAGTTTGCTGTACAACCAGGTTACCAATCCCCCATCCTTCGCCCATTTGTGTATTCACAGAAGAGCGGATAATTGATGGTAGTAAAAGATCTGGTGTAATTACAGTAATTGCATTGGGGTCCTGGTTCTTTTCTGCAAAGTCTTTGGTACATCCTGCAAATAGCAAAATGCAGATTGCCGGAGAAAAGAAGAGTTGTTTTATATTATATTTCATCATTGTAGACGGATTAAAAGTTAAATTTCAAGTTCATTCCTATAGAGCGGGTGGTAGGGATAGAAGAAGATTCTACACCAGGAACATAAGTACCGCCGTCCATTGCAATTTGCTCAGGATCGATATGCGGAACTTTTGAATGTACCCACAGGTTACGTCCCACTACAGAAAGCGACATATTTATAATGTTATATTTCTGCAGGAATTTAGAAGGGATAGAATATCCTAAAGTCAGTTCTCTTAGTTTAATAAATGAAGCATCATAAATAGCCGGTTCTGCAATAGAGCGCCCATTTGTAAATGCAGAGTTCCATGCCCTTGCAGAAAGAACTACATCATTCGGCCGGTAACTGCCATCGGCGTTTTGTATCACACCCGGACTAATCACGCCGTTCCCTGCTACAGTAAGATCGTACCCATCAGCACGGCCCAATAAAGTTTCTTCTAATTGACCGGCCTCCCTGCCTACAACCTGTGTTAAAGAATATACTTTACCACCATGGCGCACATCAAATAATACGCTTAGGGAAACACCTTTATAAGAAAAAGTATTTCTTAGCCCCGCTAGCCAGTCTGGATTATAGTTTCCTAATAACTCTCTTGTTCCTGTACCTAATGGCCTTCCATTTGCATTATTAATAACTTGCCCGAAATACGGACTAGCAGAGTCTGTTACCCTTTGATAGGTTTGCCCATACATATCACCCATACGGTTACCTACCCGCGCTTCAATAGAAATTGCCTCCTTGCCAGCCATCTGGTAAACAGAAATATCGTCCGTCAGCTCCAGTACTTTACTTCTGTTCATTGAAAAGTTGACGTCAAAATCCCATCTGAAGGCTTGTTTTACTGGTGTCGTGTTAATTGACAACTCAACTCCCGAATTTTGGATTTCTCCGGCATTTAAAATCTGTGTATTCCATCCGCTGGTAATTGATACCGGAACGTTGTTCAGAATCTGGTTTTTAGTATTCATCCGGTAATAACTAAAATCAAAACCTAGGCGGTTGTCCAGGAATTTCCATTCCAAACCACCCTCTAATGAAGTACTGATCTCTGGTTTAATATTATAGTTACGCAACACACCAGAAGTATTAAAAACAGGATTGCTGCCGATAGGATTTTGCTTATTATAAGCCTGTGTAAAGGCATAAGGACTAGTATCATTACCACCTTTTGCCACACTCAATCTCAATTTCCCATAGCTGATCCATTTCGGCAGTGTATACATTTCACTGATCAATGCACTTAGGGAAGCAGATGGGTAGAAATAAGAATTATCAGTGATGCCTAATGTGGCATAATTTACTGGTAAAGTAAGCGCGCTCGACCAGTCATTGCGGGCAGTAATATCCAGGAACAGGTAATTACGGAAAGCCAATTGACCGAATCCATATAAACTGTTTACCCTTTTTCTTGGATTAAATACTTCTGTTACCAATGGTATAGAAGAGTTGTTTAAGTTATAGATACCTGGAGTTAATAGCTCGGTAGTGAAAGTAGTAATCTGGTCATTGTTATTGATCCTTGTGTTTCCACCCACATTTAGCGAAAGCTGGAAATCTGTGCTCAGCTTACGGTTAACACTGATCAGGAAGTCCAGATTGGTTTCTGTATTCTCTATACGCTCTTCTCTGTATGCCCCTCGTGGATAGCGCTGTGTACTAAACGATCGCTTACGTTCTCTTAATTCGTTTCCATAATCTGTACCCGCACGCAGTAAAACGTTTAACCAGTTGGTGATATCATACTTTGCAGCAATGTTTCCAATCAAACGGTGCGAATTTTGCGAATTGGTATTCTCGTATAAATTGAAGTATGGATTATCATGGTAATTATAATTGAAATTGAACTGCTGCCTGTTTTCCATTCCTTTTACCCAGTAATCTTTTAACGAGTTCAGGTCTACCTGCTGTCCCATCCAGTTATTTAGCAGATAAATAATATTTTCTGTACCATAACTGATATTAGGCCTGTTACCACTATCATTTAAGATATAATTGATACTTGCCTTAACACTCAGCTTTGAAGTCAGCTTATAATCAGCATTAAAAGCAAAAGTATTTCTCTTCAGGTCTGTATTGGGAACAATCCCTTTTTGATATAGATTGGTATAAGATACCCTGAAATTACCTTTGTCATTTGCACCTGTTACCGCAATATTATTATTAGTGGTAACACCAGTTTCATAGAAATCATTCAGATCGAACTTGTTGGTCCATGGTGTTGCGTTAATCGTACCACGTGCGGCAAGGTTGGCCGCCGACCCTAATGTGCCGTCGTTGATCAGATAAATATCACCACCACGAAAACCATTAGACGTTGGCGAATCAAATTGCGGTATCAGTTGTCCGTTAAATGCAGGGCCCCAGCTCTCATCTACCCCATCCCTTACACCAGAACCTAACCCGTCTACAAATGAAAACTCACCATCATTACCTTGTCCGTATTTCTTTTGGAAATCAGGTAAAACCAATGGAGACTCTAAAGTGAAACCCGAGTTTACACTTACCCCAACTCCTTTAGAGCGCTTACCGCTTTTTGTAGTGATCAGGATTACCCCGTTTGCCGCTCTGGAACCATATAATGCTGCAGCATTGGCACCTTTCAAAACGTTTACGGATTCTACATCATCCGGGTTAACTAAGGATGCACCATTTCCATAATCTACCTCCTGGTAGCTATTTCCAGACGAGCCATAGTTCTCATTACTGATCGGTATACCATCAATAATATATAAAGGCTGGTTATTATTAATATTCAAAGACTTGTCTCCGCGAATCGTGACCCTTGCAGAACCTCCAACCCCAGAAGGGCTGTTCATTACAGTTACACCTGCAATTTTCCCTGCTAACCCGCTAGAAAAGTTAGTTTCACGTGCTTTATCGAGCTCATCGCCCTTTATTTCTTGCGAAGCATATCCCAGGGATTTTTTTTCTCTGGAGATGCCCAATGCAGTTACAACAACTTCTGTGAGCTCGTTGTTATCCTCTCCTAACGTGATATTGATGTTGGTTTTACCGTTAATAGGAACTTCTTCAGATTTATAGCCGATAAAACTAATAACCAGGATACCTTTTTCATCGGGTGCATTGATGGTAAAATTACCACTACCATCTGTAACCGCACCAATGCTTGTTCCTTTAACACGGACAGATACGCCCGGCAGGGCTAATCCTTTTTTGTCCCTAACCGATCCTGTAACCTTAAATGCCCGGCTTTGCTGATGCACCTCTACAGGATTTACTATTGCCGCATTTGATACCGCAATATCTGCTCCGGTGAAGAATACCAAGGGTATAATTCCTTTGCGAAAGAATAAACTACACTTTTCTAAAGTAAAATTTCTCATGTATTAGTATTTGATTGCCATTAAAAGATTCACCAATTATTGACCGCAATACTAGCCATCGCTTATTACCAGAAATGAAGTTTAAGGTTAAATTTGATATACGACATAATTAAATTTAAAAGCCTTCAATTATTTAATGCTTTTTACAAAAAACTAACGAATAGAGATTGTATACATGGTATTAAACAAAAAAAAGAGATCCGGGGATCTCTTTTTATATATAAAACGCTTTATGAGCTACAGAAAATAATAGATTAATTATTTAACCTCAAAACTATAGGTCGATCCTTGCCATAATGCTTCGTAAGGTTTACCATTATGGTCACCTTTAGTTTTCTGAAAGTCGGTTACCTCTACTACATATCTTCCTGGCCAAACCGGTGTAAATTCGATTTCGCCATCTTTACTGGTAGTCAACACTTGTGACCATCCCGATGGTGAAAATACAGAAACTGTAGCTTCGGCTTTAGCAGTCCCATTATGCAAAGTTTTAAGTTTAACTGCTTTGTTCACTTTATAAGCAGTGCCCGATGAAGGGAATACTTTCAGTTCATTAGTGATTCCCTCAGGATTGATTACCGCAGCAGGTTTGCCTACTTGCACTGTTGTGCTGGTTAAAAAGTGATATTTTGTAGTTCCGGCCAAATCTTTTGCAGGATGGCTAACCACAAGGGTATACTGACCGTCTTTTTCTGGTGTGAAGGATGCGGAAGCCACGTTGTCACCCAATACAGTGCTCAATTTTATCTTTTGCTGATCAGGCCCTACCAGCCATAAGGTTAAATCTTTAACATCAGAATACCATTTAGCGGTGATATCACGCTCGTTTTGAGCATATTCACCGTAAAAAAGTTTAACTTCCTGGGCTTGCCCGATCTTGCCTGTACCCTTTGTCTCTATCCAAAGTGCATGGGCAAATAAATTACTGGCAAAAAACACTCCTGCCAACATGAATAAAACTGACTTTATAGCTTTCATAATTTAGTGATTAATGGATTTATAAATTAATAACTGAACAGCGAAAGTAAACAATACCACGCATACTATTAAGATTAATTATAAATAAATTGACTAAAGTTACTGATGATGTTCCTTGTATATCATTTCAAGGCATTTAGCTATCTATTACCATTGGGTTTAATAAATTCAAGATAGCTTTTTTTGATATAGATCATCATCTCATAGCTTGTCATTTTCTTTGCTGCCGGTGCCGATGGCCGGTACCTTCCCATAAAATTTTCTAAAGAATCTTCCTTCAGTTTCGTCAGTGCAACCACTTGCTGTTTAGAAAAGACTTGGTCTACAAAGTTATCGCCTTCCTTTAGGAGCAGTCTTTTCTGCAATTTGGAAACCGGGTCCTTTTTTGCCCCCAACAGGCTTAATAATGGCATCAGGTTGAGGCTGACCAGTGAAGAGGTGCTGTTGATGTCCCTCCCATTGAAGGTTCGGGTTTGGTTTGCGGCCGAGCGGAAGATGAACATATTTTTAATGGTAGGTTTTTCAGGTTTATAGGCGAAAACAGATTTGAAATCGAGCCGGGTCTGCAGGGAGTCTTTTCTGTAATTACGCATACCCATTACTTTAAATTCCTGTAGTGCAATTGAAGTACGGGAGAGGTAAATGAGCTCCGGATCGGCATGCACTATGCCTACTGTAAAATGATAAGTTTCATAACCAACACAAGATATATCCAGTTTATCTCCAACCTGAACATTATTTAAACTAAACTTACCATCAGTAGAAGTAATTACATGGAAGGCACCCATAGTGATATTCGCATTATAAACCGGCTGCTTGGTTTCTTTGTCAAACACTAATCCGGTTAGTTTCTGTGCGAAAACCTGGGAAGTAATAATTAAAAGTATCAGTGTATATATTATTCTCATCGGCTGCGTTATTCTTACAGGATAAAAATAACCTACAATTAACAGCTAAAGAACATTTTAACATTGTTTAACAGGCATCTGCATAAAATTTAACATTTCGAAAAAGTAGTACAGCTTTAAATATTGATTGCTGACCACAGGAACCGAATGCAGCAGCATCTGGAAGAGAACGTAAATATTTTGAAGAAGCTACGTTTTTATATTTAACTTCCACTCAATTTACGTTCCGTATTAAAAGGAATTTAAACAGTAGTGAAATCACTTTATACTGCACTAGCTGCTTCAAAACAGTGAACAGGATAAAATAGCAGCTGGGGTCAGCACAAAACAACTAGAATTATACCTTAATATAAGTCAGTAAAAATCTAATCCGCATGAAGTTCCCTTCCCTTAAAAATCTCTTTGATAGTTTCAGCTATGTAGTGAAGCGTTTCCCTTTCGAAATGTTATTTGCTTTGATAGGTACAATTGCCGGCATTGTCTATATAGAATTGGAAAATATAAATTTTGTGGGACAGAATTGGTGCGTCAGATTAATGATGACTGCTAACTTTGGCTTGTTAATCAGCCTTGGTGTTACTTTATATGGCGAAAGTAAAGGGATGACAAACCAAAAATTCCTACTATTTAAATTCATTGCGGCTACAGTTGCTGCTTCATTACTGTTCGTCATCGACCCGCTGGTCAACACGTCAGATTATATCCGCTTCTTCCTCTTGGCCATTAGTGCCCATTTATTTGTTGCCTTTGCTGCATTTACTTCGGCAGGATTGATCCAGGGCTTCTGGCAATTTAACAAAACACTGTTTATCCGATTTCTAACCGGTGTACTTTATAGCACAGCGCTATTTCTTGGTATAGCTGCAGCAATCGGCAGCATGAACCTGCTGTTTAACGCCGATTTTAAGTCAGACACGTTTCTGATCCTTTGGATCTGTATTGCAGGCATGTTTAATACTTTATTTTTTCTGGCCGGCGTACCAGAAAACCTGCCTGCGCTAGACCACGATTTCAGTTATCCAAAGGGGCTGAAAATATTTACGCAGTACGTATTGATTCCCCTGGCCACCCTCTATGTGATTATCCTATTGGCCTATGAGCTAAAAATATTGTTGCAATGGAACCTTCCCAAAGGATCAGTGTCAAATCTTATTTTGGGCTACGCTGTGTTTGGTATCCTATCTATTCTGCTGGTTTTCCCTATAAAAGATGAGGAAGAAAACAAGTGGATCAAAACCTATGCAAGAAGCTTTTACTTTTTAATGCTGCCTTTAATTGTGTTGTTGTTTTTCGCTGTGGGCACAAGGATCTTTAAATATGGGATTACAGAGTACAGGTATTTCCTGATCTTGCTGTCTTGCTGGCTACTATTTATAACGAGCTATTTTTTACTATCACGCAAGCAAAATATTAAGCTAATCCCAATATCACTTTGCCTGCTTACCCTTACCACCATATATGGTCCGCAAAGTGCTTTTTCTGTAGCTAAGTATTCACAAAGAACAATTCTTTTAAAGATTCTAAAAGATCACCATGGTTTGAAAGACGGCAAAATTGTGCCGGTAAAAAAAATCAGTAAAACGGCTGGCGACAGGGCCGTTGCCACTTTAGAATTCCTGGTAGACCATTATGGTATGGAAGTATTACAACCTTATACTGCTAAAGATCTTACTGCTGTAAGCGATTCCATCAGCAGGAATAAAGGGATCAGCAAGTACACTTATACGAGCAGGTATTACCAGCGGAATGAAAGAATAAAATGGCTTGTGCAAGCTTGCGGGCTGACGGAATTTTCAGGCTACAGGTATTCATCCTACTCTACAGATAGTCAGCCTGACCGGTATTATACTTTCAATAAACAGGAAAATGGTTTCACTATAATTAAAGGATATGATTTTATAATTGATGATATCAACATACAGAACCGCACAGCTACTTATATGGCCGGTCAGGTAAAGATTAAGACCACTGTTGATCAGAAAGGTTATTTCTCTATCAGCCTCAATGGCGAAACGGTACGGTTTGATTTAAAAGCCTCCCTGAACAGTCTGCTAAAGGAGGAATCAAAATTAAAAGGGTATTTAAACAAAAACGACAATCAAATAGATGGTATCGAATACACACTGCCAGCCAGGATGCTGAGCTTTACGCAAGAGACAAAATCTTTTACCATCACTTTTAATGTGGCTTCTAGCCGTTTCGAGAGGGATCAATACAAAAATATCAAAGCGATAAATTATATCAATGGAGTATACCTCATCAAACAGAAATAATCATGCGGGATAATTATCCCGCATGATTATCTAATTTTATTACTTCCTTAAGGTAGTTTCATAGAGCAGTTTACCTGCATGATTAATCACTTTAGTATTAAACCGGTGATGGTCTACCGAAAAATACATAAACCCATAATCAGCTGCTTCGAAACGGCTATAATTTACTCCGCTGGTTACCGGGGTAACTTCGGAGCCCGACCCGGATATAAATTGGTGGGTAAAGCCTGAAGGTTTTAAGTGTTGCAGGGAATGGTCGTGCCCGGAAAGATAAACATCTACCTTATTTTTTTCAAAGATCTCCTCTAAAGCCTTTCTAGCGGCCAGTGTATCATAATTCTTAATCCTCGGCCCAACAGTATAAATTGGATGGTGCCCAATCACCACCTTCCATTTCACATCTGCCGAAGCCTGCTGCAAAGTTTCATTGAGCCATGCCAGCTGCTTTTCGGGCTGCTGACCAGCAACGTGCGGTCCGTATTCCGGGTTTTTATAAAACTCGGGGATCATTGGATTGGTATCAATAAATACCATCAGCATCTTCCCGCCAGCTTTCAAAGAAACTTCCTTTGAATAATAACGTGCAGGCATTTTCCACCTTCTGCTGATCTTGCTATAACGTACCTGTGCATCGGGGTCCGACTTATAATCATGGTTGCCTAAAATCGGGTACCAATCCCATTGCATAGCAAACTCCGTATAGATATTTTCATAAGAATAATGCCATAGCGGGTCGTGCTCACTGGTTACCCCGCTTGGGTAAAAATTATCACCCAGCGATAAGATAAAATCATTCGGGTTTTCTGTCGCCCATTTTCCCATTTGCCGTGCTACCGGGAGCTGGTGGTCTGCACCATTCCTCCCCCAATCGCCAATAGCAAGAAAATGAACCGGATAATCATCCTTCAGGTTACTGCGTGCAGAAAGATCTTCACTTTCCAGGTGGGTTTCTGATGGCAGGGCCAGCGCCTTAAAGGGTGCCAGTAAACTGGCCCCTATTGCGGTATAGGCGGTATTTTTAAAAAACTCTCTTCTTTTCATAGTTAACTGTTTTCAGAATTAATATTCAGGACAAGAATTAATATCCAGGATTCTGAACCAGTTTATTATTTAATACTAACTCTGTTGCCGGGATCGGGAAAATGTTCCGGTAAGCACCTTCACTTCCTTTTTTGAAACCCCATGCACCTTCATATTTACCATAGCGGATAAGATCATTTCTTCTCCAGCCTTCCCATGCCAGCTCTCTTCCTCTTTCTACCAGTAACTCATCCAGCGTAATACTAGTCAGCGCCGGTGCACCTGCACGCGTACGGATCCTGTTCACTAAAGTCAGCGCCTCTCCAGCACTCCCGCCTTGTCTCAAAAGTGCCTCTGCCTTCATCAAATAAACATCAGCCAGTCTTAAAACCGGCATATCATTATTCTGAAAACGGGTACTGCTATTGGTATTTGGATCCGGAAAAAACTTGATCGAACGTACCCCTCTGGAAATACCGCCAACCTCAGGCCCAACATCCATTGTCGCTACATCCGTCAGCACAATCTCTGGCGTAAAATTCAATTGGGAACTTCCATTTAAAATTTTAGTTACCCCATCTGCTGCGAACTGCGGACCGGCCAGCCATGTCGCATTACGTACATCGCCGGGCTGATTAAAAGTACTATAGAATTCAGCAATGGTACACATTGCATTACTCGGACTAAAAGGCAAGCTGTATTTTGCTCTTAACGTGCTGTGCAGTGCATAGCGTGTCATCGCCATTCCGGCAGAATAATTTGCGTCATATACTGCAGCGAAAATCGTTTCTGAATTAGGTCCGTTTGCAGGAGAAAACAAATCATTATAGTTGCTCATTAATGCTAAACCCGATTCTTTGAGGATTTTATCACCATAAACTACAGACTCCGCATACATCGTTTTACCCGTATATGTTGCCGCATTCAAGTACATTTTTTGCAGTAGCGCATACGCCATCCATTTTGTAGGGCGACCGTAATAAGCTTGTGTAACCGTGGCAGGAGCCGAAAGCCCATCGGCCACCGCCAGCAATTCATCTTCAATATAACTAAAAACCTCTGCCTTAGTAGATTGTACCGGCGCTTCTGAAGTACCAAAAGCCGTAATCGGCACATTGCCATACATATCCATCATATAGAAATAGAACAGCGCCCTCATTGTCCGCACTTCCTTGATAAAAAGCGTTTTAAGCTCACTATCTGCAGATTTCTCCAGCAAATTAAGCACCCTGTTACAGTCACTGATCCCTGCATATCCCCATTCCCAAGACGATTGGACAGATGGATCTGCCGCCGTCCAGCTATGCTTATGCAACGAAATATATTTCCCCTGGTCATAATAACCACCATTACGTGCAGTAATGATAGCCTCATCAGTTGGCAACTCTAAAGTCCACCATACCCCAACACCATAGTTTCTTGTAAATTTTTGATAGATAGTTCCTGTAGCAGCAACAAAAGCAGCTTGCGAAGAAGGGAAGTTTTCGCTCGTCAACTGCGATTCTACGTCAACATCTAATTTGGTACAGCCTCCCAGTGTAAGCACAGCCAGGGTAGCGATAGTAAATATTTTTTTCATTCGAGTGTATATTTAAATTAAAGACTCATGTTAAGCCCAAACGTTAATGAGCGTGTTTTTGGGTAGAAATTCCTGTTATCAATACCTGGTGTCTGACCAGCCATATCGATCTCCGGATCTACGCCTTTGTATTTTGTGATAATAAATAAGTTATTAGCACCGCTGTAAATGCGGAAAGAACGGGTTCCTTTAATCTTAAAAGTATAACCGAGCGTTGCGTTGTCTAAACGCAGGTAAGAACCACTCTCCAGGTATCTGTCAGACACAAACTGGGCAGTATTATCCTTAATAGATTCTTCCAGCGTCATCACCGGGATATTTGTTTGGTGCGCATAAATCGGCGCATTCATATCAGCCAGTGTAGCATTTAAAATTTTGTTACCATATACGCCACGCACAAATACATTCAAATCAAATTGTTTATACCTGAACGTGTTGTTCCAGCCGTATAATAACTTTGGCTGTGCAGATCCCGTTACTTCAAAATTCTCAAAACCGGTATTATCTGTCGCGGCATTACCTTCTTTATCATAGAACATCGATACCCCTTCAGCATTTTTGCCTGCGTATCTCAACGTGTAAAACGAACCTAAAGGCAATCCTTCTTTGATCAGCTGGAAACCACTGATCCCCGACTGGCCCCTGCCGCCAAAATTAGCCGTGTAAAATTCTCCCGCCTGGAAGGCATCATTTGATATGGAAGTAATTTCGTTTTTATTATGTGATAAGTTTATCGACGTAGTCCAGCTAAAATCTTTGGTTCTAACAGGCGTTGTTTTCAAAGCCAGCTCAATACCTTTATTACTCATTGACCCAACATTTGCCGTTAGCTGATTGTAAGGGTATAAAGTGGTAGATACCGTATAAGGCGCAATCAAATCTGATGTTTTCTTATCGTACACATCCAATGAGCCTGATAACTTCCCTTTAAACAAGTCAAAATCTACCCCAAGGTTCAATGTTGCAGTACGCTCCCACTTTAAATTGGCATTGTCATTTTGAGTCGGACCGATGGCGGTGATCCAATCTCCGTTATAGTAAAAATAAGAGGCATCAGCTGTACCGTAAACCAACCGCGCAGTATAGGCATTAAAACCGATCGAGTTACCCGAAACACCGTAACCTGCACGCAGCTTCAGCGCGCTCACAAATCTTACATCTTCCATAAAGTCTTCTCTGTCGATATTCCATCCTGCAGAAACTGAAGGGAACATCCCCCACCTGTTATTTACCCCAAACGCAGAAGAACCATCACGACGGAGCGTACCTTGCAGCAAATATTTCCCTTTATAATCATAATTGATCCTGCCATAAAAAGAAATCAGGCGCAGTGTAGAAATGAAGTTACTACCATAATTAACTACCGTAGTCCCGTTTCCATTGCTTAAACCAAGGTTATTCCACAACAAATCATCCGATACAAAATCCTGTGCCGAAGTCTGGTAACCTTCCCCGTCGCGGTTTTCCTGCCACGAATATCCCGCAAGAAACTTCAGGCTATGGTCGCCAAAAGAAGTATCATAATTGAAATAACTTTCTAAAACCTTCTGCGTATTGGTCACTGATGAACGTTGTGCATAACCATTTAAGCCCTGCGACAGCATAGAGGTACGGTTGTGGTACAGATTCTCATTAATCTGCTCTTTCTGTATAGACCCTAATGTTGTAAAATCTAACCCCTTTACGATATTCACTTTTACCGAACCATTAACCAGATACAGGTTGGTTTTTCCCTGAATTGTATTATCATACAATAACGCCACCGGATTATAATAACCACCCGTCCCTTTAGTCCGTGATGGATCTTCGGAATAACCACCTGCAGCATTCTTAACCGCTACAGTGGGTAAATACGTAAACATATTATTGTATACTTCTGGTGCGATCCTGTTATTGGTGATATTACTATTAGTCATACCCAGGTTTAACTTCAACCTGTTGTTTAACATGCGCTGCTCCATGTTGGCACGGACAATAAAACGCTCTGTAGAAGATGTTTTTATGATCCCTTCATTGTTCAGGTAATTTACACTTGCACTGTAAGAAGAATTTTCTCCGCTACCGCTCAAACTCACATTATGGTTATGGGAAAAACCTGTTTGGGTAACCTCCTTAAGCCAGTTGGTACTGCTCCCATCATTATTGATTGGATCTAAAGTTTTACCATTTGCCGAAAGGTAATTCCGCAGCTGGTCGCCATCTGCCATATCAATAGAATTGGAAATACTTTCCGTGGCAGCATAAGCACTATAAGTTAAACTTAACTGCCCTTTTGCGGCACGGCGTGTAGTAATCATAATTACTCCATTTGCTGCCCTCGACCCATAAATAGCTGTAGAAGAAGCATCTTTTAATACTTCCATACTGGTAATATCATCTGGTGCAACCAGGTCTATCGACCCACCTGGCACCCCATCGATCACATAAAACGGCTCTTGTGCACCATCCCTGAAACTTGATGGCCCCCTTAAGATAACTGAAGGCTTATCATTAGGATTTCCGCTGCGGGTAACATTTAAACCGGCAACTTTACCCTGTAAAAGCTGCCCCGGGGAACTTAGCACTCCCTGGTTAAAATCTTCCGGTTTTACAGAAGTAACTGCACCTGTAATTTCCCGGCGGGTACTTTTACCATATCCGATCACTACCTCTTGCAGGCTTGTAGTCTGCTCTTTCAATTTGATGCTCAAGGCAATTTCCTCACCAGTACGAACAGTATAATTAGAAAGGGTATCCGTTTGGAAACCCATATAACTAAAAATAAAATTATACGGACCGCCCTCTGCAAGATTGCTGAAACTGAACAACCCTTGATTAGTAGAACTTGCCACTACAGATTTACCTGAAGTTTTATTTTCTGCCTTGATACTCACACCAGGGATTGCTCTCCCCGAAATGTCTTGCACCACTCCTTTTACCTGCACCTGCTGGGCAAAAAGCTGATTTCCCCAGCATAGCAGAAACACGAATGTCATACGCTTAAGGTTCTTAAATGTTTTTGGATTCATAATAGTTAATGAATAAGAGTTGAATATTTATTTATTGGATTTTTGAATGATGTATATTTCTGATGCTTCTTTGATAACCGTCATATCATTAATAAGACCGATCACCTGCAGCACACTTTCTACACTCTCTTTGTCGAGATTTACGACCCCGGTAAAGGTGATATGGCTAATATCTTTCTGATCCGACTGGATCTCCACATGATAAGACTCGCTTAGTAAGCGGATCACTTCTGCCAACGGAATATTTTTCATTTGGAGCACATTGCCATTGCGGATCAATGAGGTTTCCAGCACTGGCTTTTTTACCACAGGCTTATGGGGAACAGGCTTTTCAACTAATCTGGCAACCTGCTCTGCTGTATTATAGATTAGGCCATCTCCGGCAGTATTTAAATACACAGGCTTTTGTTTAGCAGCCTTTAGGGCCGGAGCTACTACGATTTTACCTGTATGTAACTTTACGGAAGTTTGGCGATGACCGGCAAGCGTATTGATTGTAAAAGAAGTACCTAGTGCCGTAGTTTTTAATCCGCCAGCAAAAACACTAAAAGGACGGGACGGATTTTTCTTCACCTTAAAATAGCCCTTACCTGTCAGGTAGATATCACGCAGGGGTTTCGAGAATCCCTTTTCATATTTTAATGTCCCATGAGGATAAAGATCAACTACAGATAAATCTGGCAGATGCACATGTTTAACTTTCTGACTCGTGTTGGCAACAAATTCCCAGTTTACAGTTACTGGCTTTGCCTTACCCGCGGTGGCGGCTACATTATTTTCTGTTCCCTGTGGCCCGGGCCTCCATTGATAAATCCACAATGCAAAACCCAGCGCAACAAACACTATGGCCGCAGCAGCATACCTGGCGATACGATAAAACAGAGGTTTGGATAGATTTGGAATTTCTTCTGCCGCTCCCTCATCCGCTGCATGGTCTAAAATGTATTTATACATTTTATCCGACTGCGCTTTAGTAGGTTCTTCAGCTTTTTGATGTAAAAGCCACTCTTCATTCCTGAACAGCTCATTAATCACATCAGGATTTTTCCAGAGTTTCTTCTTTAATTGATTGAAACGACGTTTTGTTGCCTTCATACCCGTATTACGGATGCCAAGGCATCGTCCCTTACGGGTTAACAATTATTTAATATAAAAAGATAAGTACAAGATAGATGTAGTGTTTCAACTGTGCCAATACCTTGCCGATATGATTTTCTACCGTCTTTGGAGAGATACACAGCATCTCTGCAATCTCCTTATGGGAAAGGCCATTCTTGCGGCTTAAATTAAAAACCATTTTACGCATTGGCGGTAAAGCTTCCAATTCACGTTCCAGGTGTTTTAAAGTATCCCGGCTTTCAATCATTTTGATCAGGCTATCGGTATAAGGAACATGGTCAGACTGGCTGTTGTATTTACTTCTGGTGGCTTCTTTCCGCACCTCATCAATCATTTCCTGTCTGGCCATCCCAAAAAGCTGCACATTCAATGCTACCTTTTCCTGCAGCATTTCCCTCTTCTGCCAAAGGCGGATAAAAGTAAGCTGCACCACTTCCTGCGCAATAAAAGAGGAATGCGTTTTGTGATTAATAAAACTATAAATCTGGGCGTGGTATTGCGTATATACAGCATTAAAAACCGTCAGATTTCCTTCTTTAAGCGCTGTAATTAGAGTTAAATCCATCGGTAGGCAAAAGTATTTGCTTCCATGTAAAATTTAACAGCAGTAAAGGTTAAGTTTATATGAAGATTAGCATGCCGGGTAGCCCCATTTCTGTTATGAAGCTTAATAATTTGCCATAATCATCTACAAAACTGAATTTAATTTCAGAAATGATCAGATTAACTGCAAAATCTTGCACAAATGGGCATCCGCTACCCTGCAAATTATCGCCCAGCCCAGGTTAAATCAGCACGAATCCTTTAATAGCTTTTTCCTCGCCGTTTACAATAATACTCAACTGGTGCTCGCCCTTATGGAACACCTTTGTGGTAATTAGCCTGAACGATTGTTTTCTAGTTACTTTAACTATGCTTCCCGGCTGATAACTTTTCTCACTGATCTTAAACACTTTCCTTGATAACAGACCGTTTGCTTTTCTATAATACACTCCATATTCAAGTCTTATCGTCTGTATAGCTGTACTGGCATTAGTGATCTCAAACGAAAATTCCAAACTATCCCCTATCTTTACCTCAGGCGTTAAAATCTCCAAATCATTGAGGATGATCTCTTTGCTTTCCAATCCATAATGCTTTAAAATCTCTATATGCCCCTGTTTCAGCAACGTGCGTGAACCATGTTTAATAATCGCATCTGTCTCCTTACTTATACCTTTCCATTTAGCAGCTAAGGCAATAACCAGGTCGGGATGGTCTTTTGCAATATCATTGATACTATTTGCTACACTCCTCCTCACCCATTCTGACGGGTCGTTGTTCATATTTTCTAACAGTGGCAAAATTGGCGACGGATCCTTTTTTAGTGCCGGTATAGCCATTGCCCAGGGTAACCGCGGCCTGCTGCCTTCACTCGCAAAGCGGCGCACATGGTAACTTTCATGTTTAGACCAGCTCACCATCTGGCTGATCATGCGGTCCCCATATTTGATAATAAACGGACGCACTGCAAATTCACAGCTGATAAACTGTGTAATAAATTCAAGTGATTTTACGGAAGTTTCAAAATCTTCTAATCCATAAGCAGCTATATAATCAGGAAAAAACACAAACTCCAATCCACCAGCAAAATTATCTTTTCTAAGCTGGGTAATCATCTTATTGATTAAATCTGCCGCCTTAGGAAACTCTGCTGGCAAAAACTCATGCAGCACCTTTGTTGTATGGTTTAAGCGTTGTTTCCACTCCATATCTTCAAAACCTTCACTAAAGATCAATTTGATAAATTTCTCTTTATTAAATGAAGGTATAATTGCACCAACACTATCAGTAAACCTGTTATAGAATGCTAAGGAATAAATATCTTTAATTAAGCTCATATTGAATCTCTCCGTTTTTTGATACGGTTTAAATATCATGATAATATTTCAATTGATAACCCGGGCACTGGCGGCCGACCGCTTGCTTTTGAAAAATAGCTTACCATTTTGAAAAGGTTTTTAAGCTTCAATTTCCTCCCTCACGCGTTGCAATCCTAATTACAAACTGATTATAAGATAGTTGCAATTTATTTCCAATTATCGGCACCGCTGTTGCCATGTGGCAGATAATTAATAAAAAAAGCAATAGATAAGCTAATGAAAAAACAATTACTAATGGGTACAATACTGGGGATGCTTGCACTTCCAGCTGTTACCTTTAACACAGTTGCACAAGAAGTAAAAAAAGATTCAGTAACTACAAAAGTACCTTTTGATGGGTACGACCTCACCTGGATCAACGGACAAAACAGGCAGTCGGATTTCCCTCTTACCTTAAAAGACAAAAACGGCGAAACCATCCTTACAGGAATGGCTCTGGTAGACGGTTATTTCAATTATAACTTTGCCCGTCCAAAAGATAATACCCAAACGATATCTGCCTCGATGGGGCGTTCTAATGAGTTTACCATTAACCAGGCTACTTTCGGTATCGAGAGTAACTATAAAAATGTAATCGGACGCTTATGGTTGCAGACAGGTAACTCCTTAAATATCGTCCAGGAAACGGATGGATCAGTATTCAGGGGCAGAAATACAGGTACCGGCAACTTAAAATTTATCCGGGAAGCTGCAGCGGGATATCACTTCAATGTGAATTATGGATTGAATATAGAAATGGGTATTTTCATGTCTTATATCGGACTGGAAAGCTATGTACTTCAAGAAAACTGGAGCTACCAGCGCTCGATGGTCTGCGAGTTTACACCATTCTACTTTCAAGGCGCAAGGTTCCAATACTATCCAACCAAGAACTTCAAAACAGAATTATGGATCTTAAACGGATGGCAAACGTATAACAGTTTCAGCAAAGCACCAGGGCTAGGATCTTCCAACTACTACCGCCCAAATGATAACTTGCAATTGGTAGCCAATTTCTATTACGGCACAGATAGCAGAAGTGGTACGCCACAATTATCAACCATCAAAAGATTTCACCATGATAACAGTATCGTTTACCGTTATTACAAAAACAAAGAGGCATCCGGGTTATCACAAGCAGCTTTTAGTTTAAACAACCATTACGGATTTCAATCTGGCGAAGGTGTAAAGGCCAAAAAGAACTATATGACAGGCACTGCACTATCCAGCAGATTATGGTTTAACAGGAACAAATTGGGGCTTACCATGAGAGCAGATTATATCACTAACCCAGGCTTATATCTTGCCTTCTCCCCTGCCCCGGCGATATCAGACCCTACCACAGGCACAATTATCCCTAACGACTTTGACAATGCGATTGCCGCAGGGAGTAACCTGAGGATTACCCAGCTGACTACCACTTTTGATTATATGCCAAGCCAATTCATGACCTTTAGATTGGAATACGGACACAGGCAGTCTAATGTCCCTTACTTTGCAGGTTCTGGTGGTACAACATCACAGACAGGTTTTATCAATGATGCACTAGATCCAAACTGGAAGCCAGATTTAAGAAAACAAGAGAATAGAATTACCTTATCTATGAATTTTAGATTGTAAACGCTAACCATCAATTGCTTATCATTGAATTTTGATTGGTCTAATGTTGCAGGCATTGCATTAAATATTATATATATTTGATGGTATTAACCAACCGCCTATAATCAACTAAAGTTACACTAAGCGAAAAAATTCATGATATGAACCCGCATTTAGACCCGACGGATCTGGGTATCTTAAATCTTTTACAAGAAAATGGAAGATTAACGAATAAAGAACTGGCATATAACCTCAACAGAACCATATCACCTATTTTTGACAGACGAAAAAGGTTAGAAGAAATGGGGTATATAAAAAAGTATGTAGCGGTGCTGGACAGAGAAAAAATAACAAATAGCCTGGTCGCTTTTCCACATATTGTACTTAACTCCCACGGAGAGGATGCTCTTGCTTCTTTCCAAAGAAATGTAATTCAATTTCCCGAAGTGCTGGAGTGTTACCATATCACTGGAAAATATGATTTCATGTTAAAGATTATGATTCCCGATATGCCTGCCTATAATGCTTTCCTTCGTCAGAAAATCTCACCGATGGAAAACGTAGGAAATGTACATAGTTCGCTGGTAATTTCACAGTCAAAAGCCGAAATTGGTTTACCACTATAATGCATAAGGCCGGATAAATCCGGCCTTTACTCAATTAACTATTATTAATTTACCTATCGCCATTGGCATCCACCTTCTGGCAAACTCATTTTAACCGTACGGTCATATTCTTGAAGCATAACAAATTTGCGAAGAGAACCGATCATTAGCAATACAACTTAATAATTAAGTAAATTTTGCTGATTTACGGATTTAAATATATCTAAAAGAATGTACGAGAACCTTAGAGTCCAACTGAACAAAATAAAATTGGTATCTCCTGCCTACAGGTAGAATTTCCTAAAAATAATTAAACACAAAAGCCGCATTATCTGCGGCTTTTGTGTTTAATTATGACTAATGATTAATAACGACCGTGGCCCCTATGATGCCCATGAGGACCACCACGATGTTTGCCATGACCTCTTCCCTGGTCTTGCACTAAGCAAGAACTTAATAATGATGCCGTAACCAACAGCAGCATTAGATTTCTGAATGTTTTCATTTGCGTGTTTTTAAAATGTATAACCTAACTTATACCTCTATGACTCCCCAAATTTTGAAAGGATTAATCAAACTATATTAATAAATCACAAAAACACGACCATTATCGTCTAAAATCATAGGAACTAACTGTCATAAAACCATTTAACTGTTTAAACAACAACCTGTTCAAGAAAGTAAATATTCTTTCTAAAGTACTTATAAGCACCGTCTATACGTAATTTTAGATTACATCTAACACGACTTAAAATGAGTAATATCCTGAAAATTGTGAGGATTGATGATTATGCCATTACACCAAAGTACTTACAGCTAATCAATTCTATTCTACAGGGAATTCAGTCCGGACAAATAAAAAAAAATGAACCATTACCCTCTATCAACGAATTTAGCTGCACACTCGAAACCGCAAGGAGCACTATTGAAAGAGCATATAACGAATTAAAAAGAATGGGATTGGTAAAATCCGTAGCCGGTAAAGGCTTTTTTATCACCCATACCTGCTTCCACCGCCCAATAAAGGTATTACTCCTTTTTAATAAGTTAAGCATCCAAAAAAAAATCATATACGACAGTTTTGCAGATACACTAGGCAGCGAAGCCGCAATAGATTTCTATATCTATAATAACAACTTTAATAGTTTTAAAACATTGTTATTAGAAAAAGCAGATGACTATGCAAAATGCGTTATCATCCCCCATTTTAACGACGACAGGGAATTAGGCTACCAATTGATCGATACACTCCCAAAAGAAAAACTAATCTTAATGGATAAACTCGCCGAGGGTGTAACAGGCAGCTTTGGTGCCGTATATGAAGACTTTGAAAGGGATATCTTCTCTGCACTAGAACAGCTGCGCGAAAGATTATCCAACTACCACACCATTAAAATCATCTTCCCCCAGCACACTTACTACTCCAAAAAAATATTGCTTGGCTTTCTGCGGTTCTGCCATCAATATACTTTTAAACATGATATCCTGCATTGCCTGCATCAGGAAGAGATTGAGCATGGTACCGTATACATTAATTTGGCAGAAGACGACCTGGTTATTTTAGTAGAAAAAATCAGAAAAGACAACTTTAAACCAGGTGTAAATGTTGGGATAATCTCCTACAATGAAACTCCAATTAAAAAAGTAATTATGGACGGTATTACCACGATTTCTACAGATTTTAATATGATGGGAGAAAAAGCAGCAGAGCTTGTATTGAACAATTCCACGGACCGGGTGCGTATTCCTTTTAAAGTTACTTTAAGAAATTCATTGTGACCCAAATTTATTACTCTCCGTTATATTTAGCATAAGCTACAATGAAAGAACCAGTTAACCCATAGCGAACAACTATTAATCTATAGCAATCATAAAAAAACCAATTAAAATCATAAATATATTTGCAACATAAATATATTATTGTACTTTTGCAATCCCAACAGCAACGAAGGTTATTCATAATCAGAAATGCTGGTCTAGTTCGGGGTGTAGCGTAGCCCGGTATCGCGCCTGCTTTGGGAGCAGGAGGTCGTAGGTTCGAATCCTGCCACCCCGACACAAAAAGTGCTAACAGCACCGAAACCCCTTAAAATCAAAGATTTAAGGGGTTTTTTGCTTTTTCTTCACCCTATTCATATCAATCAAAGTCAAGGAAAATGTGCCCTATTCGGTGCCCCATTTATAATTTTTATATTTACCTCCCCATTTATGCCTTTATGAATGAAACTAAGAGATGGCCGATGCTTATACTTATAATGATGGAATTTGACCGACTGGAAACAAAAGAAAAATTCCTTCAATATGCGACAACGTTCTATCCAGACAGACCAGCAGACGAATTATTAGAAAAGGCTTTAAAGTATATTGATCAGATATAAAATTTTGAATGTGTTTGTTTTCATCTATTTATATCTACGAGTTTTAAAGACTATTTTTGTATTTTTCGATATAAAATTTCTGCCTTACGGGTTCCCGTAAAATGAATCTGGATCAGAATTATACCTTTATGGTCTGTGAGCTCAATTTTATAATATTTTTAAGAATGAAAAACAGGAAGTGAAAATAACCTAGATTATTATTCGCTAAAAAAAGTAGAAGATTGTAACTGACAGAAAAAACAAGTATCTATGTAACACATTACCATTAAATTAACGCATGTATAATTCAAACATATTGGATCCTATCCATGGTCTAATTAAAGTATCTGAAATAGAAAAATGGATTTTTGCTCAAAAACCATTTAACCGATTAAGAAGGATAAAACAAAATACATTTTTGTACTTAATTTTTCCCAGTGCCAATCATACTAGATTTGAACACTCAATAGGTGTTATGCACTTAGCCCACCAAATTTATTTGAATGCTAATGAGAACTATAGCACTGGCTTTTTCAAGAAAACCAAGTATCTATTGAAAGAAACAACAGGCTTCCAATTTTATTCTGTCTCAGAAAATCTCAAGGATAATGAACCCTTATATGTTCAAGAATTAAGAATTGCTGCGTTGTTACACGATGTTGGCCATGGACCTATGTCTCATCTTTTTGATCGTTATGCTCTAAATGGAGAAGATTTTATGGAGATCGTCAATTCAGACAAGGAATTGAAAATCTACGCTGAAAATTTCCTGAAACTTATAAAGGATCTTGAAAAAAAAATCAAACATGAGGCAGTATCATGTCTATTCGTAATAAAAATCATTAATCAACTTAAAGAAGTTGATGAAAAATTTAAAACCAAATTTAATCCAGAGCAGAAAGAAATTATCAAAAAATTAAGTGCTGGAAGAATTATTCAAATGATTGAGCCTGATTTTTATAATGTAAGCGAGTTAACTCTGGATGGTATTGACTTCAGTGAATTTTTTAGTTCAATTATTTCCAGTTTTCCCCTAGATGCAGACAGAATGGATTACATGGCCAGAGATAGTTATTTTTCTGGCGTAAATTATGGACTGTATGATAAAAGCCGATTACTGATGTCATTCATTCCAGTTATTTTAGGAGAGAAAGTTTCTTTAGCCATCAAAGAGAGTGGTATAGATTCAATTATTAGATTTATACAATCAAGAACACATCTTTATAATCAAATCTATTTTCATAAGACAAATAGAGCGGCTAATTCGATGCTTGACTTTGCATGTAAAGGGATAGAAAAGGGAGAAAAAGTAATTGAGGCTAAAGATTATGAGAAATTGTTAGAATTTTATTGGAGAAATTCAGACGAATTATTCCAGTGGGAGACTTTAAAGAATAAAATTAAAATTGGTAAACACTCAGAAGTCTTAGATGAACTTTTAGAAAGGAATTTAGTTAAAAGAATTTTTCAGCACAAAATAACTTTAGTTGGAATATCAGAATCGCAACTTGATCAAATTAACTTTAAACTAACTGAGCTGGTTACAAAAATTGAGAATGAAGCTAAAAAGCATGACTTTGATATTTTGGTAGACACCTTCCCTAACAGAGTTTTTAAGGATGTAGAAAAGTCAAAAATAAAGATTGTTTCAAAAGTTGTGGATGATTACCAAATAAGCCTAGATTGGAAAAAATTCAATACAGAAATCACAATTCTCGAGCACGAAGTTATCATGTTCAGAATTTATGTTAGAGGAAAAGAGAAAAAAAGAGAATTGTTTAACGAAAAAAAACAGGAAATATTAAAAACTTTAAATCCTTTATTATCTGAATTAAAGGATATACAGCAACTTTTCTAAACTGATATTGTGCATAAATTTAAAATTTAGGTCACTCCAAATTGATTAAATTAGGCAGTATGGGAAAACCTTTTGCAAAAGAACTAGAAAAAGTTGACGAGACCCTTGAATGGGGGATGAAACAACAATGTGGACAAATGGCTAATGAAATTTTGTACAATGGAGCCAATTCACCATTGTATGTTGTTGGTTCAGGAGGCTCACTCAGTGCATGCTATTACGCAGTACTTTTGTATCAGCAACACGGATTAATGGGAAAAGCCGTAACTCCATTAGAATTATATTATTCACAAAACACTTTAAGGACTTCAAATGTCCTTTTTATAAGTGCTAGTGGCCGTAATAACGATATTCTTTTTGGATATAAAACAGCTATTAAGCATGAACCAAGGAACATATTTAGTATTAGTATGAAACTAGCTACTCCACTTGGTAAACTAAGTGCGGAAAATTCCGTGGGGAAACATTTTGAATTCGAGTTACCAGCGGGGAAAGATGGCTTTTTAGCAACTAATTCACTTATTGGCTTTTTTTCAGTATTATATAAAGGGCTAGGAAACGCTCAAAAATCCTTTGATGGAAAAATCGAAATTGAACAATCATATTTTTTAGATCTAGATAACTTTATTAAAAAAGTAAATCCTGACTTCACATTCACTATACTTTATGCCGGTTGGGGGCACCCAGTAGCAATCGACATAGAATCAAAACTCGCAGAAGCAGCCTTAGGGGATGTTCTCATTTCTGATATCAGGAACTTTGGACACGGTAGGCATCACTGGTTTGATAAGAGAAAATCAAATTCAGCAATTATTGCCTTAATTACCCCTGAAGAAGCAAAAATCACGGAAAAGACCTTATCATTATTGCCTAATGATATCCCTGTATTAATATTAAAAAGTAATATTACTGATGGACGTTCAAGCATTGAATTACTAATAAAATCCTTTTATTTTGTACAAAAACTTGGTGAAATACAGAATATAGACCCAGGAAAGCCAGGAGTTCCAGATTTTGGTAGTAAACTTTATCATTTAAAATATAGCTCTTTCTATAAAACAAAAGATCCCAAAAATCTTTTAAATGAGAAAATTGCTATTATTAGAAAAACTCAGGCTCCAACATTTCACCACCTAAATACTACTGAAAAAACCTTCTGGAAAAAGGCTTATAAGGATTTTAAGGAAAAGATAAACAATGAGGTTTTCGGTTCAATAATTCTTGACTACGATGGAACTATATGTTCAGCAGAGAACCGATGGGAAGGTTTAACTCAAGAAACTGCCAAGCTATTGATAAATTTACTTGAGCAAGAAATAATTTTAGGCATTGCTACTGGTAGAGGAAAATCAGTTCGCTTAGATCTTCAAAAAGTAATACCTGAAAAGTACTGGCCAAATATTGTAATTGGATATTATAACGGCAGTGACATAGGTAGGTTAAATGATGATGAACTTCCTAATAAATTTCTTTCTAACAATAATTCCTTAAAAGAGATTGATGATTTACTTAAATCTTATAACTTTCCCTATCAGGTTGATTCTGAGCTTAAGCCAAATCAGCTTACTATTATGATGCAGGATAAAAATAATTGGAATAAAGTAAGATCAACTATTATTCAACTAATAATGAATAAAGGGCTTTCAAATATCCAAATTTTAGAATCAGCTCATTCCATGGACATAATTGATGAAAAATATACTTCAAAAATTAAAGTTGCTGATATATGTGTTGAAATAGCTAAAATGAATAAAAAGTCAGCTTCTTTTCTCGCAATAGGTGACAAAGGTATATGGCCAGGTAATGATTTTCAACTGCTTTCATCTAAGTTTTCACTAAGTGTTGATGAAGTATCTGCGTTGAATGATAGTTGCTGGAATTTAGCAGAAGCTGGAATCAAAAATACAGAAGCAATGAACTATTATTTATCCCATATGGAATATTCAATTCAGGGATTTAAGATTAATTTGCCATGAGATTAAAGCTTGCCGAAAGATTATTAGTCGAAACAATGGGGTGGAAACCTGAACAGGTTTCAAAAGAGAGAGCGCTTATCCAGGCAATGGCAGACTTTAAGTATGATGAATATCAACAATTTTCACCTGGAATTAGGTATGTTGAAAGTTTAGTCAGATGGCTTAAACAATTTGAGACAATTGAAGAAAGACAGGTTGCTTACGATTTTGTTAAAGATCAACTGATTTTTTTCTCAAATGACCAAGTAACACATCTAGTCAATATAACATATGCGGATAAGATAAATCCAGTTTTAATGGGCAAAACAGCTTCTGTTATAAATATTAATCCATTATGGGTTCGAAAAATATTCAATAGCACCACCTATAAAGTTTTACTTCGACGGAGTTTGTTCATTGGACTAAGCGATGGCTCAAAAATTGATCAGCTCAGACGTAGTAACGTAAGGATAAGCAACGAACAAGTGCTTTCTACATATTCAATATCCGAAGAAAAGGTTGCAGATATGTTGATTGAACTTAAAAAGTCAAAAATCAAAGATCATAAATTCAACACTATATTTTTGATTGATGATTTTACGGCAAGTGGCACGAGCTATTTTAGAAAAGGAGCGAAAGGCTGGGGAGGCAAAATATTTAAATTCTTATCAGCCTTATTTATTGAGAAGTCGGAGATATCAAAACTTATAAATGACGTAGAAGTAGAAATAATTGAATTGCATATTATATTCTATGTAGCTACTCAAGATGCTCTAACTCGGCTGAATGATAACATAAAGGATTTTTTGTTAGAAAACCCACAAATAAAGATAATATATTCTGTACAAGCTATTCAAATCATAGGAGATATTGTTAAAGAAAAAGTCTTACAAAATACTGATTTCGTAGATCTTATAAAGAAATATTATGATGGTTCAATCAATGATAGTCATTACAAAATGGGAAAACACGACGAACCATACCTCGGTTTCAATGAATGTTGTTTACCTTTGATTCTCAATCATAACACTCCAAATAATTCTTTGCCAATTTTGTGGTTTCCAGAAGACAAGGCATATACAGGTTTATTTCCTCGAGTTACAAGGCATAAAGATGAGTAGGTTTAGAAATCCATTTAGGTTAAGAGCATCAGAAAGAATTGAATCCGACGCTAGTTTTTTGCGTCTTTATAGCCCAATTGTTCTTGATGCACTCGCAGAAAAAGACAAGGAAGAAAAACTATGGAATAATGTTATCTACATTCATAGTTCTCCTGGAGCAGGAAAGACTTCACTTCTAAGGATATTTGAGCCAGGGACTTTGAGCACCTTACTTAATAGCAGGACGGCAAATGATCATAGAGATCTTTATGGAGCTCTTAAACGCATGGCCGTTGTCGATGACGATGGTGTTAATGTTCTAGGAATTACACTAGTATGCACTAGGAACTACGAGATTCTAGAAGAATTAAATGTATCCAATGCTCAAAAAAGAAGATATTTTTTTTCACTTTTAAATGCCAGGATTATTCTTGCCACCTTGAGATCATTTGTTAATCTTTATCCAAATAGTTCTAACAACGGTAAAGCTCTAGATAATATAACTTATAATTACGATAATTCAGACAACTATTTTAATGATATTGAATTCCCATGCACGGGCAAGCAGCTTTTTAATTGGGCTTCAAATATAGAAAAAAAGGTATATCAAACTATAGATAGCTTTTTACCTGTTTCAGAAATAAAGCCAGAAGGGCATGATGAACTTTTTTCACTTAACGTTCTTAGACCGGAATATTTTACATACAATGGTTTAAGAATACCTGAAAAATTCCTCTTTATGCTCGACGATTGCCATAAGCTTTCACCCGGACAGAGAATTGCATTAAAGAAATATGTTGTCGAAAAAAGAGGGAGGTTTAGTATCTGGATCTCTGAACGATTAGAAGCTTTAGACCCTGCTGAAAATGTAGGATCACTTGAAGGAAGAGATTACGATGAGATAAATTTGGAGAAATTCTGGAGTGATAGGCCTACAAAGTTTGAAAAAGTACTAGTAAATATCGCAGACAAACGTGCTGCGATATCATCCGAGGACATAAGTTCATTTAAAGAGTTTTTGGAAAATGATATTCAAGAAGATGCATTAAAACCAAATCTCTTAGAAAACATTAGTACAACGTTATTAAAACTTGATGACATCACGAAATTTACTGATAAGTTCATAAACTGGATTAAATATATCGAGGAATTTGAAGGGAGTCCCTTAGAAAAAGCAGTAGTAACAAAAAAGGTGGAGATTTTAATTCATCGGAATATGCGACGCAATCAACTTACTTTCGAATTTCCATTATCAATCGAAGAACTCTTGGAAAAACTTAAGCCAGATTTAGAAGTGTCATCTAGGTTATTTCTGTCGGAAAACAAAACCATTCCATATTATTTTGGCTTCCAAGATCTAGTAAAAGCATCCTCTTATAATATTGAACAATTCCTAGGTTTTTCTGCTGATATGTTTGAAGAAATGCTTTCAAATAGACTTTCTGGATTTCCTACCATACTTAATGGCATCACTCAACAGCGAATTTTAGTTGACATTGCTGAAAACAAATGGAAAGATCTTCCTAAAGTAGTCCCGTATTCAACCCAAGTAATAAAGTTTTTAGGAAAAATTGGTGAAGAGTGTAGAAAAGACACTTATAAACCAAATGCTCCCTATGTACTAGGTGTTTCTGGATTTGCAATTAAAACAAGCGAAGATATTTTTTCCGACCAAAAGAGTTGGATAGATAACGAGAGATATCTTCCACTATTGAGTATTCTTTCAACATGCATTGCCTATAATCTATTAGAAATTAAAAAAGTCACTCAGGGCGGCCAGCTTTGGGATGTTTTTTATTTAAATAGGTGGTTATGTCTAAAATTTAATTTACCATTTAATTATGGAGGATGGCGACATAAAAATTCTGAGGATTTATTAAAATGGATAAAAATTTAAATACGCTTCGCTGGGATCCCTACGTTTTTGCGAATGACCAAAAAGTATTAGAACTTTGGACTAATCATTTTTCTGAAAGTAATCGTAAGGTCTTATTTATATTAGGAAGAGGTTTCGATGTTCGTATGAATATTGGTATTGAAGGACTGATGGAAAATTGTCCTGAAATTGACCTTGATTGTTGGCTTATCCAATTTGACGAGGGAAGTTCTTCTAGCTCCCATAAATACGAAAAATATGCTGAAGAGAATTTCAAACAGCTTGAGTCCATTCTTGAAGGGCACACCATGGAAATCAAAACAATTTCTCTATGGAGCGCTAAAGGTAAGGGAAAGCGAAGTCGTATCGGTGATAGACAGGCAGCAGCTATACTAGAAAAATTTGAACAAATAGAAAATTATACAGATATAATTATTGACATCAGTGCCCTACCAAGGGGAGTATACTTTTCACTTATTGGTAAATTCCTTAAAACTATAGATTTTTACTGTACTGACAGATCAATCAATCTTATGATATCCGTCGCTGAAAATGCAGCTATTGACTCAAAAATCCTAGAAAAGGAAGTTGATGATGACATAGGATACCTTCAAGGATTTGGTGGAAATTTAGAATTAACTTCGGAAATGGATGAACCTACAATTTGGTTTCCGATTCTTGGTGAGGACAAGATAAAACACTTAGGCAAGGCATTTTCGCATATTATGCCAGATGAAATTTGTCCCATTCTGCCATTTCCATCGAAAGATCCCCGACGATCGGATTCTCTCATAATAGACTATCATAAATGGCTTTTTGATGAACTGAATATTCAGCCCCAAAATTTAATGTATGTGCCCGAACAGAATCCTTTTGATGCATATGTAAGAATGACAAAGGCGATTAGAAATTTCTATAATTCACTAAGTTCTTTGAATGGTTGTAAAGTTGTGATATCTACCTTTTCAAGTAAGGTTTTATCAATAGCTACTTTGCTGACGGCATATGAATTAATGGAAGATATAGGGGTTGGTGTACTAAATGTCGATTCACAAGGATATGAGATTGACGACTTCGAAGAATTAAAAAACCTTAGGGAAAACAGCGAACTTTTTGTAATTTGGCTGACTGGCGAGCCTTATGATGAAAACACAAAATTATGACGATAAACAGCATATCTGTGCTGGTACAGGTCTTATTGCACTTGACGTCTTGATAAATAATAGAACTTCCACTGAACCAACTCAATTTTACGCTGGTGGATCGTGTGGCAACGTTCTTACTATACTATCTTATCTTGGTTGGAAAAGTTTTCCAATAGCTAGACTATCAAACACTCAGGCCACAGCATTGTTGTTAGATGATCTTAGTAAATGGAAGGTTAATGACGATTTAATAACTGTAACGGAAGATGGGAGTACTCCTATTATCATTCACCGTATTTTAGAAGAAAAAGGAGGAGAGAGAAAACATAGATTTGAATTTAAAAATCCAGAGAACGGAAGTTATTTACCTTCATACAAACCATGTTTAGCAAAGGATGTAAACGATATTTTTTCGATTTCACCTACTGTAGATCTTTTTTATTTTGATAGAATTAATCGTGGATCAATCAATTTGGCTAAGTCATATAAAGCAAATGGCGGAATGATATTTTTTGAACCATCAAATATGAAAGAAATCAAAAAATTTGATGAGTGTATATCAATTGCAGATATTGTAAAATTTTCCGATGAAAGAATTGAGGAATATCAAAAAGTTTATTCACTGGGTGTCGCTCCACTTGAAATACAGACGTTAGGAAATAGAGGACTTAAATTTCGTCGTAAGGGAATTAAAGAGTGGATAGAAATGCCTAGTTTCCAGATTGATGATGTTACTGATACAGCTGGTGCTGGAGATTGGTTAACATGTGGCATACTTTCAAGCTTTTTCAAAATAGGAAAAAAAATAGACGAATTGTCTGACTTGGAGATCATTGAGGCTTTAAAGTTTGGACAAGTTTTGAGTGCAATGAATTGTACGTTTGAAGGGGCAAGAGGGCTGATGTATAATATATCGAGAACAGATCTTATCCTATGTGTTAAGCATGTTCTTGGCCTTTCTGAAAAAAGAATACCTCAACGCTCTAGACCGAAAAAAATATTCCAACCTAAGAATAATTCTATTCTTATTTCATCTTTATTTTAATACCTGTCAGTTAGTTTAAACAGATCTTTTCAAAACACACCTCAAAAGTTTGCTTCTTTATTGAAAAAATGCTATATTCGTTTATAGTTCATTGATAATCAGCGATAAAAAAAGGTCATCAGGGTTTTAAACCGAGCCAATCTCTATTCAACAATATGTGCCCTATTCGGCTCCCTCAATTGATTTTTATTTGATATATAATTAACAATCAAGATTTCAAGAGTTGGGTTAAGCATCCTGCCACCCCGACTTATTAGATTGTCAAAATCTAGCAAAAAACCTCTAAATGTCAAAGTTTAGACTTTTTTTTGGTTATTATCGAATCATTAAGGGCATAAGGAGGATCAAGACCAAAACTTGTGGAGCAACCTTTTTTAAGCATACATTTGTGTTAGTGATTATTCTGAACAAAGTACACCAGTATTCCGCGGCAAAGTACACCACTTATTATGAGGTCATATTATCCGCTAACTGCGCATGATCACCACTAAGCAAGCGTGGTGTTTTTCAAACTTAATGATTTTTTTTATTTCTCAGCGATTTACCTCTAAGGGCGATTCTATGGGCAGAAGCTGACAACCTGTCCATTATTGCATCGGCAAGGGTTGGTTCGTCAATAAAGTTATACCAGCTGTCTACCGGAAGCTGTGAAGTAATCATCGTAGAACCGTTTCCGTACCTGTCTTCCAGTATATCCAGCAGCGCAATTCTTGCATCGTTGTTCAAAGCCTTAAGCCCAAAGTCATCCAGGATCAGTAGTTTATTAGCAGAGATTCCCCTGATCCATTTTAGGTAAGATCCGTCCAACCTGGCTTGGGCTAGGGATTCCAAGAATTTATTCATACTGAAGTATTGAGTACGATAGCCCAGAATACACGCACTTCTTCCCAGTGCAAAGGCCAGGAAAGATTTTCCGCAACCCGTAGCCCCTGTGATGAGTATATTTTCTCCCTTTTCGATAAACATCCCGTCCGATAATCTGAAGACCTGTTCCGATATAAGAAATTCGATGCTTCTTACCCCACTAAACTGACTTCTGAAAGCTTTGATTTTGAACTATGTTACTACATGAGACTTAATAAAATAGCAGTTCCACATTTGAATCCTATACTATTCCATTTTGTGACAGATTTAGCTAACAATAACTATTAAATAGAATTCTATTATGCTGCTATCTGTAGCTTATAGAAAAGCCATACCATCTTTGCAGTATTGTGTAATAATCAATATATAACAGTTGTATCAATGTAAGCATGGTAACCCTTTATTAACCGTTAATACTGGACAAATTCAATATTATACTTAAACTTTCGTTTTTGGGTAGCTCACATTATCAAAAACTCATTAAGCTGCAGTCATAATGAAAACTACCTAAAGATTTTGTTTAATTAGTTCTGAGGGAGTAAATCCATATTGTTTTTTAAAGGCAACGCAGAAGTGCGAAAGACTTTCAAATCCCAGATCGATTCAATTCACTAGAAGGGATAATTTTTGGAATAAATACATTAGTGGCTGACAAAATTTGATCACTTTTTAGGCAAGCCTTTCATTATAATCATACCTGACCGACCCCATAAACTATGGACACATTAAAAATATTCGCTGAGAATGTTACGATAAAATTCTTGCAGTTCAATGGCAAAAAATTAACCAGGTCAGTTTACACCCAAATTGAAAACAAACGTTTTTTTGATAAAGACGTAAGTTTTACCGGCGATCAGGTATTGGGCTACATACTGGACAAGACTGATAAAGTCCTCATCTGGTCAAAAACAGGAATGCTTCGAAAAACGACTATGACACCTTATTCTAAACTTCGAAAATCGAGTCCTTATCTTTCCGCTGAAAAGGCTGAATTGTTTTTTCTACTGGCTGACATAAAATACACGCTTTTTGATAATGAGACTTTTAATGAAATCGTAAATTATGTGGCCGACTACGATCTGAAGGTCGAAAAAGTAAAGGCCTTCCTTGATAAAATCACCGGCGATATGCAAATTTTCATTTAAATGACCAGAATCCCCCCTTTCATTGTAAGATCACAAACTGCATCGTGTGGTTGCAGATGATATGCGAGCACCTAACGTCATATATGAGACAGTAATTGAAAACTATGCAGGCTAATAAAATGGCATCCACACATACATTCAACAGACTGTATATTTTGCCAAATGACAAATAACTATCAAATCAAGAGTGATAACTTTGCTAAATGGAGAAATTTATAGAATACGTTTTAAAATTCGCTGATTTGAACAAACAACAAACTGATCTAATTATAGGCAAAGCAAACTTATTAGAACTTCGCAAGGACGAATATTATTGGGAAGCAGGAAAAATAGTAAAGCAGATAGGGTTTCTTATACACGGTATTATTCGTGTTTTTTACTACAATAACAAAGGTGAAGAAATTACAAGATACTTCTTGGACGAAAATCATTTGATTTTATCTGGTAACAGCATTGATGAAGTATATACGCCTTCTGAATACCTATCAGCCGTTACCGATTGTAGATTAATCGTTTTTTCAAAAAAGGATTGGAAGGAGATTGCTGAAACAATTATCGGGTGGGACATTATTCTTCAAAAAATAACCGCAAAATATCACCGGGAAAAAATTGCAAGAAGGAGTGAATTGGTTTCCCAGGATGCAACCACACGGTATCTTGACTTTATTGAAAACTTTCCTACATTGGCAAATCGTGTGCCTTTGTCATTCATTGCTTCTTATTTGGGAATTACGCAATCATCTTTGAGCAGAATAAGAAAAAAAATACGATAAAATCACTTTTTGCCATATGACAAATACTTTGCTATTTTCAAAGCTGACCTTTGTTTTACAATCTTAAATAAGAAAATGAAAACAAGAAAATTAGGAAACAGCGGACTAGAAGTATCGGCATTAGGTTTCGGTTGTATGGGATTGAGTTTCCCCAATGCACCTACAAAGGGAGAAAACATCATGCTATTGCGTTCGGCATTTGAAAGTGGCATCACATTTTTTGATACTGCGCAAGCTTATGCAAATAATGAAGAACTCATCGGAGAAGCACTGGAACCAATTCGCAAAGACGTCATAATTGCTACAAAATTCGGTTTTAAAGACGGTAACTTCAAGTTAGGCTTAGACAGTCGTCCCGAAAGCATAAAAGCACTTGCAGAGGTTTCGTTGAAAAAACTAAGAACAGATTGTATTGATTTGTTTTATCAACACAGACCTGACCCTAATGTCCCAATTGAAGAAGTTGCAGGAGCTGTAAAAGACCTAATGCAACAGGGCAAAGTAAAGCATTTTGGGCTTTCGGAAGCGAATGGTGAAACTATTCGCAGGGCTCACGCAACTTTACCAGTAACAGCCTTACAGAGTGAATACTCGATGTTTTATCGTGAACCCGAAAACGAAATCATTCCAACATTGGAAGAGTTAGGAATTGGCTTCGTGCCTTTCAGTCCGTTAGGCAAAGGCTTTTTGACAGGAACAATAAATGCAGGAACGAAATTTGATAAATCAGATGGAAGAAGTATGTCGCCACGTTTCAATCAAGAAAACCGAGAAGCCAATCAAGCATTAGTTGATTTAGTTATTTCTATTGCGAAAGACACAAATGCCACACCTGCACAAATTTCATTAGGTTGGTTGTTGGCTCAAAAGCCATTCATTGTTCCAATTCCAGGAACATCAAAACTGAACCGTTTACGAGAAAACATTGCTGGAATTAATATTTCGCTAAGCAATGACGAATTAAGCAAAATAAATTCTGCATTAGCTGAAATAAAAATTGTAGGCGAACGCTATCCTGCAAACATTCAAAGTAAAGTTGGAAAATAAATAAGCATAGCTCGCAAAACAAAAACGACAGCAAGCCCCTGCTGCTGATAGGGGTTTCTTTCAGGAGGGTTAATTGCAAAACTTGGTGCGTTGTTCTTCAATTCAGGTTCGGTACACCAAGCACGGTAGGGGCTACCGTTTTACCCATGTGTGGTAACCCATGGAATATAATCTGGAAAGTACATGGGACTGTACGTTTCTTTTAGAAGTTTATTACTCATTGTTACCTGCTTCTTAGGTAACAATTTTTTAAAACTGTTTGTTGCTTTTATTAAAAAGGTAATAATTATTATTATAAATTCAATTCTTCAAGCCTTTGTGAGAGCTGGATATACATGTTGTTTAATTAAACGATTGCCGAAAATCTAAAGGACTTTGATTGGTCTTGCTTTTAAATAGCTTACTAAATGACTGGGGATGTTCAAATCCGAGTTGGTATGCAATTTCACTTACAGATAATTCTGAGGTCGATAGCTTTTCTTTTGCCTTTTCGATCAGTTTTTCGTGAATCAACTGCTGGGTGGTCTGGCCGGTAAGCTGCTTTAGTAAACTGCTTAAATACTTGGATGACATATTCAGGATATCGGCAATATCCTGAACACTGGGCAATCCCTTTAAAAGCAGGTCTTCGCTATTGATACGCTCCCCCAGTACATCCTCCAGACGGTTCAGGATATTGTGGTTGGTTATTTTGCGGGTAATGAACTGGCGTTCATAGAAGCGTTCTGCGTAATTCAATAGTGTTTCAAGGCTGGAAATAATAATATCCTGGCTAAACTTGTCAATGTTGGAACTATACTCGCTTCTAATATTATCTATAATTCCGTTGATGACAGTTTCTTCTTTGTCGGAGAGAAACAAAGCTTCATTAGTATTGTAACCAAAATATTCGTACCGCTTTATTTTTTTTGCCAGTGAGGTATTCCATAAAAAGTCCGGATGGATAAATAACATCCAGCCGCTTAAATTATGTGGTAAACCATTGTCTTCGCCACGCAGTATTTGCCCCGGAGCAAGAAAACCTAACATTCCTTCGTCAAAATCATATTTCTGTTGGCCATAAAAGAGTTTGTTACAACCCCGCTTCATAGACACCACGTAGAAATCAAATATTACGGTTGTGATATCGGTACTGTTGGCTAAACCTTCCAGATTTAAAATACTAATAAGCGGATGCTGCGGTTTGTCATAGCCGCCAAGCTTGTGCAGCTCCGTAATGCTATTTATCCTATGTGGTTTTTTATTTTTCATGTTACTAAAGGTAATTTACTAAAATATATTTCCTAAATCGACAGCCGTGGCGATACGTTGTCTATTCATGCACACCAGGCGCAGTCGTCGGTTTTAATGATTTAGATTTTGCCATACTTCCGTCTGTGGTTAAAATCATAAACAGTCTAAAGAAAATGATTTCACCTGGTTTAAACCACTTTAACGCCGCATTACGTTGTTTTTCTCAACACTGGAATCCACACCTGCTACGTCCTACGAAGGTATTACTTGGATCTTGCTACCTGTAAAATTGAAGCCACCGCAATAGTTGATATGAAAAGCTTCCTCTTGTTTATCTATTTATCTTTAATTTTGAAACGGGTATTTCAACCAGATCAAAAGCAGAGGTATAGCTAAAAACGGAATTTCTATCAAGGCTATACCATAGTTTCCTGCCCGTAATGCAAATGCCATTATGAATACAACCGACAAGGCATTGAGCAGATTGCCGATGAAAAATGTTTTGGGTAGCAGCAGCAGTATGCCAACCAATATCGCAGAAATACCAAATACAGGCATTGTCCATTCCGCAAAACCCAATTGTGACATCATTTTCAATGATTCAGGGTTTTTCTTGTAATTCAAGGAACCCCAACCGTGACTTAAACTCAAGCCTACCGAAACAATCAGTAAGATTAATGAAATAATGTTCTTTATCATATTATTTCAGAACGTAAGTTTGTAACAAATAACCGCCAATCAACCCAATTGGTATGCCTAAAATTGCATTAATAAGAGCCGTTCGTGCTTTTTCAGGAAATGCTTTTCTAAATCTGTAATACAGATAAAATCCTACCGGTGGCAATGCGTTTGACAATATCGTTAAACCCATTGGTAACTTGTCATTGTTTTGAATCGTATTCATCATGTTTATTGTAAAATGTTATTTAATAGTAAAAGCAATAGGGTATTTGTTTATGTAGGCGCCATCCACCAACAATGTGATGGTATTGCCTATTTTGTTACTGATATACAGTGTTTTTCTAGCACTACAGGATGAAAGCACAACCACAACGGTGCTAAAATTCCACCTTAGCTAACTCTTGCGATACCTCCCATAATCTTAAAGAGACATTTACATCTTCTGCTTGTACAGGTATTCTTGCGATAGCTGGAAATCCCCGGGTCTCCATCATTTTGTTTGGTCCGTAATACAAACCTCCTTTAGCGTCAGGAGAAGTGGCTGCATATAATGTTGGCAAGGCTCCATTTGCAGATGGCTGGAACAAAAACGGAAGAAAAGTTCTCGCTATTCCTGCGGCACTCCATCGCCCTGCTCCGGTAATAAGTAGATTTGTTCGGGAGACACCTGGATGAGCAGCTATACTCACGATACCCCAACCGTGCTTTTCACTTTGTCGCTGCAGTTCCAAAGAAAACATCAAGTTCGCAAGTTTTGCCTGACTGTATGCTTTCCCTGGAGCATAAAAAGATTTTGACTGAAGGTCATCAAAATTGATTATTCCCTCCCGATTTGCTATACTTGAAACAGTAACAACGCGAGCACCTGGTGATTTACATAATAGTGGAAGAAGTTGTGCCGTCAATGCAAAGTGACCGATATGGTTTGTGCCGAACTGTAACTCAAAGCCATCAGCAGTTTCAAGTCGTTTTGGTGGTGTCATTACACCGGCGTTATTTATTAGAAGATCGATGGCTTGCCCTTTTGAAATCATTCGCGAAGCAAAGGCTTCGATCGAAGATAGATCTGCAAGGTCTATTTTTTCGAAACTTATTTTTGCGCTCCGGTTAATCTGATGAATCTTAGCAATTGACTCGGCCCCTTTTTGCGCGTTACGCCCCATCATTATCACACTCCATCCAGAGGATGATAATGCTAATGCATCTTCGTATCCAATACCTTCTGTACTACCGGTAATTACAGCCAAACCACTGTTCCTTTGAGGGATTTGAGATGCTGTCCAATTTTTAGTTCCATTTTGCATATTAATGTTTTTATAATTGCGAAGTTCATAACTAGCCGGCAAGCAGGTGTAGCCAAAAGTCACAATGTTGTAGTGGAAAGGCCGTTTCGAATACCCCGTGAGGCTCGTATAGTTGTATCAAGCGTGCTCCGAATCGCTTTGATTCGAGTATAGTCAGGAGGTGTTGATGGTATTTCTCATACGAACCCGCCATTAGCCTAAATAAATTTGCCATTCAACCGTTTTCCTTTCTCGGAGAATAATTGAGAAATGGTCCTAAGCATATTTGTGTCCACAGCAACTTGCTATGGCATTAACCGAGATGCGGCTCTCGCCGAACTCTTCAGCCAAAACCTGACATACATGCCATGGCGACTTTGGTAGCGGCGAAACTTCATTTGAATGGATGTTGGAACTTAGGCTAAAGACACGGTCTCCGCCATGGGTATGACGGGTTACATCCTAATAGAGATTTAGACGATGAAAAAATGAAAACCTTCAACCAGTTGAACTTTTTTCCGGCGATTGACGGCGACCTTTGTGCTATGGAAAACATTAAGAACATCGAAGAGGCAATTCTCACTTACACGAGTGCATGGAATGAAAGAGAACGTCGGTTTTTTTTTAACATCTAACTTTTATACAATGATCAAATTTCCCAATATCGAAGAAGGCGAAGGCCCTATACTGATGCTGAACATGTTGAAGTTCAGAGATAAGCGCATATATTTTGAAGAATATGTCCCTGCCTTTAACCGGGTTATCAAGCAACTGGGTATAGAAGGTGTTAAGGTCGCCTTAGTGACAGAAGTTTTAGGTAATATCGTTGCGGCTGAAGGCGAAGTTTGGGATGCTATCGCAATGGTCGAATATCCCAGCGCAGAGGCTTTTAAGTCTATGGCTTTGAGTGAGGAGTATCGCACCATTGCCGTACCGCTTCGTGAAGCTGCGCTGGAGGATCTAAAACTGATCATGACCAGAAGAACCGGGTTCTAATTATCCTGGTACATGTCTGAACTGATCTTATCAAATTCGCGATGCATATAGCGTTTGTTCCTGAAGAACAGAGCAAGCGCTTGCATTGCCAAAGCATAAAGAGATCACTAAACATAATTTTCTGCTCCTGTCTTTTCACAGCATGATGTGAAAGACAAGAATTTATAACTACTACGTCCTTCGGCTTCCTGTATTAGATTTCGCGCTATATAAGCACTTGCCATCTGAACCGACTTATGGACACAAAATTGCGACATCCAGATACATTTTTATTATTGAACTTACGCAGTTTTGTAACATAACTAAAAATGTAGACATGAAAACAATATTGATTACTGGAGCATCGGGAGGAATAGGAGAAGCTATTGCCACCAAACTGGCGGAAAGAAAACATGACCTCCTGCTTGTTGCGCGAAGTGCGGAAAAACTTAAAGATAAATGCGCAGCATTATCAAGCAAATATGGTATAAAAGCACGGTTTATAGCAATTGACCTGGCCAGCCCTGATGCTGCATCTCTTGTTTTTGAAGAGACCCAAAGACTAGGTATCCAAATTGATATACTCATTAATAATGCGGGCGTCGGCTCCGGCGGCGAATTTTCAAAGCTAAATCTGCGATCAGAACTTGACTTGCTTCAACTGAATATATCTTCATTAGTGGCACTGACCCATTATTTCCTGCCGCAGATGCGGGGACGTAGAAGTGGTACAGTAATTAATGTCGCTTCGTTAGCCTCTTTCATTCCCATTCCTTATATGGCAACATACGCAGCGAGCAAGGCGTTTGTCCGTTCATTCACTCAAGCACTGACGCAGGAGTGTGAGCCTTATGGCATCCACATATTATTATTTAGCCCTGGACTTACAAAATCTAATTTTAATAAGGCGGCTGGTATAGAAAATGATATAGCTATCGCTTTAAACGCTGATTACAATAATTCGTCTTCTCAAACACCTGAAGAAGTGGCTAATGAAATGCTTACTGCACTTGATAATGGAAAACATGCCATGGTATCGGGTAAGTTAAACCGTTTGGCTGCAAACCTGACAGCACTTGTTCCAGATTCTTTCATTGCCCGAAGTTTTGCCAAAATGTATCGGAAAAGATCTGGCAGATAATGTAGATTTGATAGAGGAGCAACCAAATGAAAAATGTCACCCAAACCATACATCTTAAAACTGTTTCCCAGTTACATGGGATGATCGGTGTAGCTAAGCCGAAACATCCATTGTTCAGCATCATACGTTTCGAAGATCTTTCGCAAATAACAAGCGATCAGCGATTAAAGATCATTGCAGACTACTATCAGATCACGCTCAAAACAGAATGCCCTTGTAAAATGCAGTACGGACAAAATATGTTCGATTTTGATGAGGGTGTCATATCGTGTTTTGCGCCAAAGCAGGTTAGCATCATTGATAAGGATTTTTCTTTTGCCAGATCCGGCTGGCTCATGTCTATACACCCGGACTTTTTGAGGGCCTTCCCTTTGAATCAGAAGATAAAAAATTACGGATTTTTCGATTACGCGATCGACGAGGCCCTGATCCTTTCAGAAGAAGAAGAACATGAAATAGAAAAAATCTTTGAACAAATTGAGAAGGAATATCATCGGCCGATCGATAATTTTAGCCAGGAGCTGATCATCGCGCTGACCGATGTCCTACTATCGTTTTTCAACCGCTATTATAACAGGCAATTTATAACGCGTAAAGTCAAACACAGTGACTTGCTCATCAAATTTGAAGAAATATTAAATAAAAGTTTTCGGAATAATGAAAATAATGGAATCCCTTCAGCGACAATTCTGGCAGAGCGTTTAAATTTATCCCCTAAGTATTTAAGTGACTGTTTGAAGCAGCTTACAGGGCAAACAACGCAGCAGTTAATACATGAAAAAATAATTGAACAAGCAAAAGATCTATTGAGCGGTACCGAACATTCGGTGAGCGAGATCGCATATCGACTTGGGTTCGAGTATTCACAGTCTTTCAATAAATTATTCAAGGCGAAAACAACATTAACGCCAATGGAATTCCGGCAAACGTTTAACTAATTGGCTTAAAAAGCCTAACGCAAAAACCGGCTGGTTTCTGTACTAAAAATTCAATAGAATTCAACAGTATTAAGATACACAGCGATAGTATTCCCTTGGAGATTATCCAGCTTCATTCTTATTTCGCCTACGTATTACCTCGATTAGCTTATACTTTGTTGGCTAGCTATAGCGAATTTTACAT
>Ga0247734_1000341_pt1 | contig 41329 bp, 44 predicted proteins | sample UWRJL103311B2_FD_180933 | JGI IMG/M metagenome (GOLD analysis project Ga0247734, IMG submission 180933) | Plant litter microbial communities from Arlington Agricultural Research Station in Wisconsin, United States - UWRJ-L103-311B-2 | ecosystem: Environmental > Terrestrial > Plant litter >...
GTGGATCATACGGATTGGCAGGTTGTGGTGGTGGATTTATCTCAGCGAGTCTGCCCCAACCAGCTGCGGGTGGCTGCTGTGGACCTGGTTGCTGAGCTTGTGGCGCGGAAGTCCCCCATTGAGGTCCTGGAGGCCCAACAGCACCGGTAGCTTGATAGGCTTGTGGGTGGACGTCTTGAGGCAACGGTGCGCTGGTTTGTCCTGGCATTCCATTGCTTTGGCCACTGCGCAACAACTGAAGACGAGCCTTGATGTGAACGTTTGATGGGTCAAGCTCTGCTGCACGCTGGTACGCATCCAAGGCATCATTGATTTGATTGTTACATGATTCATACTGGGCGATGATTAGTATTGTTTCAGAAGTTTTCGCTGAACGTGGAGCAAACTTACCAAGGTGCCCAAGTCGTACCAGACCTCGGAAATGTACGGATTCAAGCGTATCGCACGGGAATATGCATCTAGTGCATCTCGGTACTGATTAATTTGGTAATACAAAACGCCAATCGAGCACCAGAATGTCGGGTTCCGTCCATCACGGTAGACGGCTTGTTGATATGCCTCGTATGCTTTGGGGTATTTCTGCTGTGACATGTAACATCGGCCAAGCAAATACCAACTTTGCGCATCACTTTGATCTGCCACGTGTTAGCCTGTGCAATGTTAAGCGGTCAATTGTGTTGTATTACCAGAGTTAACAGATTTCTCCAAGTATTCAATTGCTTGCTCTTGACTGCTGAAACTGTTGCTTTGTTGGTGGTGCAGCCAGCCAAGTTGCTGGAGTACCTTGGCATGGTTGGGATCTCGATCAAGCACACGTCTATATGCATTTTTGGCATTGTCATACTATGATATTATTAGATAAATCTTGCAATAAGATGTGGATTGACTTACATCTTTCTGTTGCTCGTGGACATGTCCAATCTGGAACCAAATGTCTTCTTCAGTCAGGGGTGTGGGAGGCACCTGTACTATGTAACGGAAGCACTGAATGACGACTGTTAGATTTGCTAATTAGTGGGCGTGGAGCTTCTATCTTACCTCAAGACTTTGTTGGTATTTTTGTTGCTGTTTGTAAATTATGCCCAGACGGAAATAGATCTCGTTGGCCTTTTCAAAGTTGGGTTGCATCCGCATGACTTGCGAAAATGCTTCTTCGGCATGCTCCAGCGAACCATAACGGTCATAAAGAATTCCAATGCCATACCAAAGTTTAGGCTCCTAACGTGGAATGTTAGTTTTGGTTGTCATGTAGGTGTTTGCGGGATAGTACCTTTGGGTCTCTAAGATGATACAAAGCTTGCTGATAAGCTGAGTATGCTTGTTGCAGGTCATCCATCATTAAGTAACAATGCCCTATTTATTCTTAGCGAAGGGAGTATATCAAGATCGAAGCCTACATACCTAGATTGCCCCACACATCACCATTGTTCCCGTCTAATTTGAGGATGTTCTGGAGGTGTTCGACAGCTTTATGGAAGTGCTCTTGTGTACGAAGGATGCTGCTAATCTTTTCCATCGCCTGAATTGAGTTTGGATTTGCACGTAGGGCATGCTCATACGACACCATAGCTTCGTCGAGGTTACCTAAAAGCTCTGCGAGACTTCCTGTTGAACAGTCAATACTGATTCGAATAGCGATAGTAGAGGGTCGGTGTCTTACCTATCTGCATCCACACCAGCTCGTTCATCCCGGCCATCTGCTGAGCGGCCGGCCATTGTTGACGAGGAGGCGCCATGCCAGGTGGAGGAGGACCGCCGGGAGGACCATGGTGCAACTGCATGCCTGCTGGAGAAGATGGGTGATGGGCGGCCATCTTGCGAAATCAATGAGCGGTTCGAATTAGAGACGCAAGGTCTTGGATGGAGAGTCAAGCTCGTACAAACCCCTCACCAAAATCGAAACTCGGGCGAAGGAGATTGAGTAGTTAGGAGTGATATACTAATTCATCGAGTGCCTCGGAGTGCTGTTTTCTTTGAGGTTGGCCGCGTTGGGGAGGGCTCGTTGTTGTAAATGTGGTTTGGGATGCTGATGCGCCCGTGAGCTGTCTCGCTGGTTCTCGTGCTAGGTTGCTTGAATCAGAACCTCCGATTAATGTGAGGTACGTGAGGTATGTATGGTATGGTGCAGGTGTATGATACAAAACTTGAGATAGCTGTGATCGCGTTGGATGATAGATGACGATGGGTTGATGGCTGGGCTCGATGCCTTTCTGGAGGGAGAAAGGGGGCTTGGAGGGTCAATAGAAGTTCAGAAAGATGAACAGCGCGGCGGGTGAACGCCCTCTGCTTTTGCGAAGTCAGATCCCAACTCACCCTACCCACGAGGTAACTAGCGCAATGATGTTACCTCCATCCTAATCCTTGGCGAGACCTGACTTGTTCATATGCTAGCGTGCCAGGAAACGCCTAGTCTGCTTACGGCCTTTAGCCTGTAAGCCTAAGAAATTAAAACCCCTGTTGCCGAAGATACCCCCCTGCTATTCGGTATCGGTACCACTCCACTCTTCCACCCACTTATTCCGCCGTGGCTTGGGTGAACCCAGGCTAGTGTGAGCCGCTCTTTTCTCTTTTTCCGGGGGTATTACGCGCCGCGCAGGGATCGTGATGGAACGCACTTCACGCCTTGGCGTCGTGGGGTTGCATTCGGAGTGTTGGCTGGGCTTGGCTGGGCTGGCTGGTGTGGATGGGGTCATGAAGCCTGAGGCCAATACAAATGCCAAGCTGCTGCTATCTGTTGTCTGGGGTGGGTCTGCTGGTGTACGGGAAATAGGCGGCCGTGGAAAATAAAATACAGTATATCTACAGTAGGTAGGTACTGTAGTGTACGTACGTATATACTCCACAACAAAGTACCGGAACAATCAATCAGCAAGGAGAATTGGGATGGGATGAGGAGAGGAAAGTGAGACCACCACCCTCCACCGTCGAGAACTTCAGCAGACGTCTAATCATTTTGTTTGACTTTGGGAGGTCGACATCGCTTGTGAAAGGTTTCGAAATTAAACCAGGGCCAAATGAAGTTGAGATGTGTCCGACTCATCGACTCATCGACTTTACAAAATTCAATCACCCTAATATCAGTATCATCACGTATCTTTCTGGTACATCATTTGAATAGAGTAAGGAGCGAGGAACGAGGAGAGAACAAGAGAATGGTGAATAGGGAATGGAGAATTGGTGGCCCTGCTCTGCGTACTTCCACCTCCCTCCCTACTTTACGTAGTTGAGATGATAATACATCCTGATGCAGAATAGCAGATTCTTCTCACCTCACACACGGAGACAGCATCGGCTAATGCGCATATACTGTACAAGCTCTCGTTTGTTAAGGAACACTCCGCTGGCTGCCAAGCTTCCCCGAGGCGTGGCAGAGGGCGGTCGAACAAGGAAGGCGATTCAAGCCTCCAGTCGTTCATCTCTCCACGATTCTTTTGATTATTTGCTCAGATACTCCCCGATACAGTTAGCCCCGTGCAGCTATTTTATTTGGTGGGGATTTTATTAATAAGATCTCTGTTGAACGATCATGCGTCAGATGCGTCAAACCATAGTTGGGTAAGGAGTCCAATCAGCAAGGATCGTGCAGCCTGCAGGAGATTATATATTGCTGCGGCATGCTTTCAACGGCCTTTCACCTCACCCACCCCCATAGACACCAAAAAGCCATCAAATCTCAAAAGAGACCATGTCCGACCACAACGGGTTACTGGGTGATCTTGACATCTTCCTGGCTTGGTTGCGCGAGTGCAAAGTGAACAGTCACATCTGCTACTGTAAGTTATATGTCCGGGTGAAGAAGAAGCACATCCAACGGACACCACCACCACCACCAGTATACTCCGTATGTATTGTACAGTAAGTATTTCCCGAAGCGAGGTCTGTTCATGGATGCCTCCGTTGTAGATCTGTGCGTATACAAGCACCTACATACAGCAACAGATGGGTGCTCTCCCCCGCCCCAAGTTGTACTATTGCAGGCTCTCTTCCGGGATAGAACGGATGCTTTGCTTCCTAGGAGTCAAAACACTTCGCACCGCGAGAGCAGACACACCGCTTGGAAACAAGATAAAATGCCCGTGGGGCTAGCTACTCTAATTCCTGCATGGTGGGAATGCTGGGCATGGAAAGCTTCGAGAAACGAGGAGGCGAGGAGGCGCCTCGCTGACTTATGCTATAGTTACCACTAAGATCTAAACCACCCGGAAACAGAGGGGGGATCCGGGATCGATACAAGGGGGACCTTGGTCATGATGTTTCTGACATTACCACTCTACTTGTACTGTATTGAAAACAAGTGTAATTGACCCTGTTGCTATATTGTGGGTGCTGCTGGCTGGTGCCCATCAACAGGTACAACAGGTTTGATGATGGTGATGCCGGATGGGCGTCGCTTATCAGAATTTCCCACAGCATTCTGATTTCTGACAGCGTGACTGGGTTGAATGGCACATGTGTTGCACGGTGCGCAGAACTACTGCAGAACGGAAAGATGTGGCGTTGTGCCGGATACCAACCGCTCGCGTGTGCGTAAAGACAGCCCACTGGACCTAGCCTTGGCCTTCGCTCTCACTTGTCCGTCAAGTTTTGCTTATTTGCCCAACATACGCCGGAGGCTGAGGAGAAACGACGGAGTCCAGACGAGTCAAGTCGAGTCAAGGCGAGGCAAACAAAGGCATGAGAGGAACATGGGCATGATAGATAGATCAAGTCGGGTAGGTAGTTCTGATTCCTGACGAAGCCATTAGCGGATTGTGGGATGGTACTATACAAATTACAATACTGGAAATTGCATGAATATCAAAATACACCTCGTTATCTGTGTGTGTTACTGGTGTGTGTGGACTGTGGAGAAGAGGCGGGTGAAAGCTTCACGAACTTAGTTTAATGGGCTGAGAAGTGGAGTAGAGTGGGATCATCACCTAAAATTTGAAACGTGGACACACAGGACACATTGGCTGGAATTAGAACCGAATCCAGATGTGGTCACATGACTATGATGATGATGATACTGATTATGAACATAGTGGATTACGGAAGTGCTTTTCCCTCCTTCCCTCCTCCTCCTTCTCCGCCGCTCTATAGCAATAACCAGGCGATTAATGGCAGTAGAGAATTTTGCGTGTGCTATTTCATATAGACAGTACTGATATTTCTTTTTTATATTTAAAGCGTACAAATTCTGGGTAATACCACGTGATCTTCTGAACCTTTTCTTAGTGTTACTAGGGAAGGGAGGTACCGGCGTTACACAGCAACCGTGTTTTTTTTCTCCCACTGTGCAGTATCTATCGATCAAACGCAACAACCCTAAAGAGAGTGGGAAGGAAAAAACCTCCGCGGGGCTCCCGAATCTGGCTGATTACCCGCATCAGCCATTTAAACACTCACCCCCATGATTACTTACCTGCATATATCCCACTACACGGGTACCACTCAGTATGGTAACTCCCATTTTTGGGGCTTTCGTGCCTTTGTTCGGCATACACTTCTTGGACGAAATTAGCCCGCTCTACCCGGGGGGGTGAAGGACGGTGGAGGAGAGGGGGGGCCAGAATTAAGAAAAGAAAATATTTTATATGCGTATGCATGTATGTGTATGTACCGTATGTGTGTATGATTTATCATGTAGTGCAACCACCACATGTGAGAGATCCTAGGAAGGCGTTGTGGGTGTCAGATGCGGGTTGCCCTGTGTGCTATATACGTTGCATCTGCTCCTACTGTATATGTTTCTATAGAGTTAGTGTCATGTACTGTACCGCGTCCTGCGTGGTAATCTGAATATGAAGTGGCGTTCCTACGTAGCTACGGTCCCTAATTGTGACAACTTTTGTTCAATCATATATAGTAGATCAACATCAAGGAAAGATGAACAAAGAACAAGAATAAGAACAATGCCAATCCAAACCCCCCTTCCTTCGCGTCTGTATCCACTTGGGATCAGAGAACTAGCATGTTTGCTGAATCGGAGACACCACAATCCACTTTTGCCTCGGAGGCTTTGTGTGCAGGTCGATCTTTCGTTGAGCAATTTGCAGTAAGGTTTTGCTCAGGGTTTCATAAAAGTGAAGGTCGTGTTCGCCTTTGACAATATGCAGAGAGCCGTGGAGCGTGGCACGGCGAGGCAAGCCGGTATGATAATGCCGAAATCAAAATAAATCAGAAACGTCGTCGGATCTTCGTCCTCTTCGTCGCGGGGGATTGTATATCTGAAACCATGAAACAACACAAGAAACGTACGGAGGTACACTACTGGACGCCAACATTCTTGACATGGAACGGAAAACACGTGACCACCACCCCGGGTTTCTGGCCCTCTGACCCGCTGGTATTACAATTACATGGTTGGAGTTGAAGTGAACTCTCTGAATTAACGACAAAACAGAAGAGCCAAGAGAAACACACAAGGTGGAAAGAATTTATGTAGTGTGATGGACACAGCTTCGCTTATCCTACTGTTCGCAGACGCTCGTTCAGCCTAGGATTCAATAATTACGCAATAAGAACTCGATAACTTCACAGGGATTATTACAACGACTCTTATGACTACTCGGAACGTAGGTTTTTTTTTTAGTAAATTAAGGTATTCATTAAATATGGGAACATCCCAATTGAGCACCGCCGATTAATCAGGACTCTTCTTATACATTAGGGTATCATATCATACTGAGATACAGCAGCTGGGAATCAATACATCGTTATAGGCCAGGCCCCTACCGACGCCAAAAGGTATGTGTATAACCCGCACACAAGACTCCACCAAATCGACAAATATCCTCCTCAATTCTTCTCATCCTCTATATCTGGAACATATGATGTTTCTCCAAGCATCGCAGGTTGGCTATTTGCTTGTGGTTGAACTTGCACACTGGCTGATGCTGGCATTTGCGGAGGAGATGCCTGCGGCTTTGAGTTTCCAGCAGTTGCTGCACTGAGTCGTTGGTCTAGTGCTTTAAGAGCCAGTGCCCGTCTCCTTTCTGCCTCTGCCCTCGCCCCTCCAGGAGCACCTCGTTGCGCATAAGAATCCCCTCTTGATACTGAAACATCAGCCTGCGAAAATGGAGTGCATATTTTCAGCGATACAAGAACATTGTAGACTTGGTTGGACAGTGTTGTTATGGCTGGTTTCACTGGATCAGGGAAGAACTCGGCGAAAGCAAATGTTTCGCTAGCATCACCTCGCAGAGATGCTGGCTGAGAGGCATCGAGATCCGGTAAGGTAGTTTTGTAGAATCGTAGGTATACCCAACTAGCGATGAAGCCATTGGTAACCAAGAGGATAGAGGCTGCGCTAAGCACAGTTGTGAGCGAAAGGATGATGATTGTGAGTACGTGGATGAGCGGAAAGCGTGGGACTCGGAGAGATACAATGCCGCGAAAGAGAGTAACTGTGTGTGCCGGGACTAGCTGCGAGAAAGCTACTAGGAATGAGATTTGTAGAGGTATGCTTCCGTTGATGCTTGTTAAGCTAACAATTTCGTTAGCTAATTGCAACGAGAAGGTTTGGTGCAAATGAGAACCTACGTCCAATGCATATCCCCAGTGATTGCAAATAGGATAACCAAAGTACCAAAAGTGAAAATATTGGGGATCAAGGATGATACCAGAAGGAACTTTGCAAACTCAACAGAGGTCCACGCCCGCTCCAGGTATCGCCCGCCATAGAACAGTGTAGCACAAGATATGGCGAAAGTAAAGACATTATTCTCGACCAGTGTGGTAGTGACGAAGGTCCATGGATATTTGAGGGAGAGCTGGGGCACCAGCGAAACGTATGGCACGACCACGTTGGAGTCAGACGTCCATTGCGGGTACCGGATAGCAAAGCTGATGGCAGATTGCAAGACCAGGGTAATAAGTAAAATCCTCGTTATAGGCGGTATATTGAGTCTAGGAGGCATGACGTTGTTTGTGTGTGCTTTCTTGCAGCGGTGTGGTGTTGTTATGGTTTATTTGGTTTATTTGGTTCTGAAGGCTTCGAGGTCTCGGAATTGTGCTGCCTAAGGCTTGCACATATACTTTAAGGTTAGCCGATGTTTCTTGAAAGCTTGTCATCTTCTCATGCTTGTCATGCATGTCCACTTTTGTGTGAACGGAAATAAACTCGGCAGCAATAACGTTTATTTTGAAGCGGTGGCATCAATGGAGCAGCTTCAGCTTCAGCAGCAGCAGCCGGGGTCCATTTAGCGAGATAAATATACGAAGTACCATTCACCCACGGGACCGTGTATGGCGCGTAGGTGAAGCTGATACTGGTGCTTGTGCTGATGCTGATGTTGGTGCTGGTGCTAATGCTGATGCTCCTCATATTAATTATCTGCCTAGGTACAGTGCAGTGCAGTACAGTACTTAGCCACATCTCCAATCGTTCGTCCCCCAAGCCCCCTGCGCCCCAAGCCCACGGCCGGTGGCAGGCATTAATCTAGCCCCAGACACACGCGTGCCGGTACGAATCGTACAGGACAGGACAGGACAGGACAGGACAGGACAGTTACTATAAGGACGAAAGCCAACCTCCTCGACACTCACGACGGATTATCAATCAATCAAGCAAGCAAGCAAGCAAGCAAGCAATTATACGGCATGGGCTCTCGTTATATGTGCCATACCAATACCAATACCAATCCCTGTACTGTAGAAGCATGATCATCTCTGTGGGAGGCTTGTACATACATACAGCACCTAACCCGAGTGCGCCACGGTGGATGAGCATCGCATATCTACGGAGCGAGCCCTCTCTGCCACCTCCAATCTACAATAGTACCGTACAGTACTTGATAACAGTTGCAGGTACACTGTACTGTGCGGCAAATTGCTCCATCCCACGCCGGTTGGTTGGAATTGCTTGCTTCCTTCTCCGTAGAGCACACACACTACTGTACGAAGTACACACCACACATCACACACACACGCAAGAAAGACAAGCCCTACGCTGGCGATCCTCCATCACCCTGCTAAGATATTCCGGGATTTAAACCTTCAAGCGCGCAGGGGAGGGGGCAGAAAAGGGACTTCAGGGCTCAGGGCTTAGGCTAGGCGTCACAACACACACACACACACACATATCAGACCGTGGACTGAAGAAGCTAGATCGACCAGTGGAATTTGGTGCTCGCGTTATAGTGGGCCGTACAGTACCGCTAGAGCCCATACCTGACTCCGGCTGCTTACCACCTGGCAGCTTAACACACTCTCCCATCCTATCCCTTTGCAAGATTCAAATACCATCATCCATCACTCGACATCCCATCCGTTACTCTGCACCAAGCGGCAGCAGGCCAAAGACACCCCAAGACAACCCAAGACAAGGCAAGGCAAGCAAGCAGGCTCGCAGGCAAGCAAAGCCAAAAAAGACGGTGCCCCGGTCCCCACTTCCAGTCTCGCCAGTCTACCTATCCTATCCTATCCTGGCTCCTGGTCCCGGCGAAGGTCAAACCTCCATCCATCCTGAAGTCTTCTCATTTCCTGACAACAACGAACTCTAACAGACCGCCAAACCGGCCAGCCAGCATACTACACCACACCACACCGCACCACGTCCCATCTCTGTCTCCTCCCTCTCTTCCATCGTGTCGCCCTCTGTAAACATGACGAAGGAGGACCTGGACTCGGATAGAGTCAACTACATGATTTGGCGGTATGTTTCTCGTGATCCCCCACGATTTGCAGGTACCAGCGTGTTTGATTCATGTACTAACGAGCTCGCGGCATAGGTATCTTATTGAATCAGGTATGTATAGGGCCGTCATGGCCATCAATCTCCTCCCCAAGACTAATTGCAATTATCTAGACTACAAAGAAACCGCTGTTCGCCTTCAGAAGGAATGGAACATCCAAGATCCGCAAAAGCTGCCTTTTGCGCCCCATGTCACAAATCATGCACTAGTAACCGTACTCAACAAAGGCCTTGTTTACAACGCTGTAGAACGGGGTTTATCACAGGTATATCGACACCATTCGCAAGCCAGTCACTACCTGGACATTCCAGCTCGAGGCTAACATTATCTGCCCAGACTTCTCGTGATGTAGTTGCGCCTGCGCCTGGATTTTTCGGGCCATTAACACTCCCGCAGCGGCCAGCGGTGCCAGCAATTGACGAGGACGAGCTAGAAAATGCCCGAAAACGTCAAGCTGAAGAAGATCAGCATCCACAGCAAAATGGACCAGCAAAACGCGCCAAACTCAGCAATGGTATTGAAAATGATTCGGAACCGGCGCCTCCCAAATCGCCAATGGCCATGGATGTTGACGAGGAGCCACAGAACGGGAACGGCAATGCGTATCCCTCACCCGAACAACTCCCCTCCCCGGTAGCACCTACTTTCGGCCCAGAAAAAGGCATCCAAGTCGATAAAGTATCTGATCTGACTGCAGAAACCACTTTTCTAGATCTTTCCGACGGATTCTCGCCATCGTCCCGTAACACTGTTTTGTTGCATTGCGAGTTCAGTCCTTTTGATCCCACACTCTTGGCGGCTGCCGGTACCGATGCACTAGCCCGCATGTGGACCCTATCGCGTACACCCGTTCCTGGATCTGACGTGAACATGAAGATGGAGAATGGCTCTCAACCTCCTCCGCCATATATTAATCTACTCGACGCCAATCTTCCTCCCAACACCACCACCACATGTCTAGCATGGGCATCAGATGGTACATGCCTTGCATTTGCCACCGAGGGAATTAACACCGATTCAGCAAGGATTCAGGTCAAGGGGGTTGACGGAACTTTATTCGCATCGCTTGAACCTTTCTGTGCACCAATTGTTCTACTCCGTTGGAATGTATCCAACTCTCTTATTCTTGCTATTTCGCCACAGGTCGATGGCGTGGGGACGCTCGTCAGTGTAATCTGTCCTAGAACACATCAAGTAGCTCAACACCAAATGCCAAACCATGATCCCGAGAAGCAGCCCTTGGATGCTGCTTGGTTAAGTACTGATGAGTTTGTTCTCTGTGGAGGCGATCTCCTTCAAGCATTCCAGTGCTCAGAGGGCAAGCTTGTACCTACTAGGAAATACGAAACCCGGGACGGCCATGCTCTTTCCAAGATTGCATATGATATTCCTTCGAAACTACTTGCTACGGCTGCTGATAGCGGGATGGTTGATATATGGGACCAACAAGGAGAGGTTCAATCGTTCAACGCACATCAAGGTGCTGTCACAGCGTTGATCTGGCAGCCCCTTATTGCATCTACTATATTAGATGACAGTGCTGAACGACTGCTAGCATCTGCCGGAGATGATGGAGCAATTAGTATTTGGAATGCCCGGTCGCTGGCAAAGTCAAAGTGCTCTATGACTATGGATCTTGGCGTTGTTGCTTTAGCGTTTACACCAGATGGCGCTTTCATTTCCGGTGCCACAAATGATAGGGTTTTGATATGGAAAGTTGGCGAGGCCAACGTACCTCGGGCAAGTTGGACTCGAGGAGCCGAGCCAGGCTGGCAAACTCCAAAGTCAACCGACTCTGAGCTGGTAGAGGATCAACATTGTTTATGCTGGGATGCAGATGGACATAAACTTGCTTATGGAGTGAATAGCCTGGTAAGTTGACTTGTATACATTTGATCCATACAATACTAACATGACTCCAGCTGGCAATGATCAGCTTCCGGTGACAGAAAGTAAGTAAATTTAAAAGCCATGCTTTTTGTCCCGAAATCTTTCAAAACGTTCAACCACTGGTTTCTATTTTAAATGCTGATCTGGTCTTCAACAGCACGAAAGATAAATACAAGACAAGATGTACAGAGTCGAGCCCTAGATATTAACCTACGATGGGGTTCTACACCAGTAGACACTATTGTAGAGTATTGAAATAAATCTAGAAGAACAAGCGCACCGAACAAAGATCAAGTTGAGCAAATATTGTTGAGCGACAAAGCCTCATCGATTGCTACTTGAAATAAAGTACGGGAGTCGCCCAAGTAGTGATCTTCCTCAAGGACCCGACAAGAGTTGATGGATGGTATGGGGCATGAATACCGAAGCCTGGAATTGATGGATAGGAACAAACTTTGGTCACTTCAACCTGTGGTTGAGATATGCTCTGACCAAATGTAAAGTAGTGAGATATAGAGAATAGTAATCAAAATGTATCAACACCAACCTACGCTCGTACCTGCCCTCGTTATGTTCGCGGGTATTTGCTTTTTGAGAGGCAGAACGGAGTATTCGTTTGCTCAACGGCAGCAATCGCCTGTGACTGTACTCCAAAGCCGACTTTGACTATGACAAGACAACACCCGAAAACCAGAAAAACCCAGGAATCTATATGAAATCGCTGCGTCTCAATCATTAGGTATCTAAGCACCCGAGCAGGAAACAGCGAGCGAAGTATACTGTACTATACATATCCGCACAACCAATGGAGAAGTTGTTCCCCTTCCCCCCATCTTATTACACGCAGCAACATCACCTGGTACCACAACGATGCTCATTTTATTTTCATACGCAGCCGTAAAAAAGGAAATCCCCCTCCCTAGATGCAGCCAAATAAAAACTTATATAGTCAACTGGTATCCCAAAAAAAAAAAAAAAAAGGGAGGATTTGAACCTTTTCGCTCCTATTACAAGCAACGTACAGTGCCAGAATTAAATTTTTAACATAACTAAGCTCCTCACGTGACCGGCGATGTAATATATGTCATCTAGTTAGGTTGGAAAACTCATATCATACTGGCTGTCACGGGGGGCGGGGGGCCTTTTTGATACATAGGTATTACTAGCTTTCAATATCATGTTAAATTTGTTTATTTAGGTTATTCAAAAGCAGTATTATTGGAGCAAAAGGTACGGGAGTAAACTAGTTTCCAAAAAATAAATCACCCTCTCAAAAAGAACTTGATATAACTGTTATTCCATTTGATTTCGCTTGTGTATTCCCGCCTGGTTCTACACCCCTCACGCCGAGTCGATGCATTATATACAAAGCCAGGATTTTATTCATATCCATATCATCTAAACCTCACCACCCTCACCGCCGAAAAGTCCCGGATGATGAGATGCTCCCTCATTAACCATACTTTCGGCATCTCCAACCTGTTTCCGTTCCGATACTTCTCTGATTTTGAGATTCATCTGCTTCATGCCCAGCGTCAGTCCTCGAGGATACCTAGACATTCCCCTCATGACTATTGGTTGTTATTGCAGAGGTTCCGAGGAACTGGACAGCCTGTTTAGATGAAGGTAGACATCTGTTCCATAACTACACATTGGAGTCAGTAAAGCGAGAGTTTAGCAAATGTTGGGAGCATACCCTTCCATGCTTATAAGCTTCAAATCACCTCCGAAATACCGTGCGTATAAACGCGATATAGGTAATCCATATCCAAAACCAGCCATTGGAGCCTTGAAGTCACTCTTATCGAAATCCGGATCCAAGCTTGGCGTCGTATCGACAGTCGTATACATGTAAGTCCAAACCAAAGGAATAGCACTCCGAGGTATTCCACCCCCTTCATCTGATATCTTGATGGTTATATCTTCTTTGCCCTCCGCAACTACTACTTTCGTAACTGGGAACTCTTCCTTATCTGCACCATGAGTTTCCACAACTGCTCGTAGAGAGTTCTTTAAAGTTTCGAAAAGCATATGGGACAAATGTCCTGGAACATACATGAAGTTGAGCCCAGGTGGGCATACTAGCTGGACCTTTGGCGCGTCGAATAAACCAAAATGGTCTTCACAAACAAAGCGAGCGTTGTCTATTGCTTCTTGAGCAAGGTCTCTTACGTTAGTTTTCGTACATATTATTCCGACATATGATGGGTCCTTGTTATGGCTCTGGTCTGTAAGTGCAATATGTTGGCCGATCAGCATCCGGATGCCAATTCGTGACATATAGAAACGGTCTAGGAATGACTGGATATTGTTGTCGATCTGCATCCGTTGTCTTTTCCGTTTGTATTCAAGTATTCCTTGGGCTACTGTTGTTACAACACCGTCGTGTCTCCGCTTAATAGTATGCAGTGTCTCGGAAAACTGCTTGTTATATGCATGAAGCTCCGGGGGCCACTCTACACCGTCATCTACGGTCGCGAAATACCGCCGCGCAGATCCTTTTTTTGTCTCTCCGTTTCCATTTGTAGCTCCATTAGCCGTTCCATTCTGTGTCCATGGTGATGAGTTGTATTGCCCGCCCTTTATGCTGGGGTTATGTGTTATTTCCGTGAGAATCTTCGATGGCTTGCCATTGGCTTTACCAGGTTTTTTGAGAGCATCCCGCACTTCCTTAGATAAGTGTGGTTTTGGTAGAGTAGTCAACTCCTGTTTCACCTGTTAATAAATGGTGTGTTTGATAAGCAATAGTTGTAAGAGCGTACCTCGAACGACTGCGCATACCAGTCTTTGACTTTTTTTATAGATGGCATTTCATTGAGTCCATCTGGCAAATCACCAAGTTCTTGTACCCTGTGGGCGAGTCGGATGGGAAGTTCTTCAGACAGAAACTGGGAAGCGCGAAATAGTGTACCTATTCATTGTTAGTGCGGTCTTCTAATCAAAGGGCTGGTGGCAGATCTTCTTCAGTTAGATCAATAACCACCCTAGGCCCGGCTTGCGTATCTGCGAACTGCTTGAATAGAGTAGCTCATAGCTTATGGGTGCCCTCAAGCACACTTGGTTGCAGCTACAAGGGATTACTTGCCTGTTGATGGCTTCTCTCCAAACTGCACCATCTGCCTTAAGCTTACGCCAGTGGCAGGGAAATGCGAATAGTGCTTGATGGTCTCCATCAACTTCTCTGACTTCTTCCACGACATGATGGGTGGCTCCTGGCCCTCAGGCCTGCGAGTGATTCTAGGTCCTTCACTATATGCGACTCTGCTGTACCATGAACTGCTGCTGACGCCAACTTAAACAAAGGCTTTCTTCTCTCCTTGTGCGTTGTTTGCTGAGCTCGAGACGAGTCCGAGATCGAATGACGCTCGCAATAGTTCTACCGAGGTTGCAAACGGGTGTGGACGGCAAGACAGACAATTGAGTAATTGAACCGTGCCCTAATATAAAGGAGATCCTGTAAATTCTGTAGTGAAAGTGCAAGAGCGAAGAACTCAGTTGGGCATGCGATGGGGTGTCGTGTGTGTTTGGAAAGTGAGTCGAGTATTTTGATGCTGTGACTAGTTTACCTTTGTAACATTGCCGAGTGCTCCCCTGCTGAACCTCCCCGCATTCAGGATGGAGCTACTTTACTTGGTACTTTGTGCCTCGTGCTCGGTATAAAAACATGCAAAATGTGGGATATCGGTGAAATGTTAGTTTTGTGATTTACCACGTCACAAAAAGTTACACAGCATCACCAAAGTTGCTGCTCTCTAAGGAAAAGTTTTCGGAAGAGCACGCAGCTTCATGTGAATCTTCATGAGATGTTTTTCACCTGAGCCGCGGGACTGGCCGGGAGCCGAATATCGGGTTCTGGTCGTAATATGAGCTAACGAAAGTTTTTGGAGCCGAAAGTCGGGGAAAGCTACTTATTGAATTGTCTCGCGCGAAAGGGAGTAGTTAGTAAGTGGACAATGTTTACTGAAGGACACAAGGGTGGTGGGAAAGTGCAATTTCAGTCGGTTCATGATTAATCACTTGCAGACACTCTTGGGAAGAACAGAAGAAGATATGACCTCGTCGTATGGTATTAGGAACATGCGGGAAAGTTCGGTTCATATTACAGTTGCTTCGATACCTATCAATGCAATCCATTCAGTCATTCCTCACTCCCTTATTCTTCATTTGTACGGTTACAAGCATTAAGCTTTATAAAGCGTGTCCAAGAATCCGGCAGCAAGGTCGACCACGACACTTTTGTTCGGCAGGCTTCCTGCAACACCGTATAACGCTGCGCTGTCACCCACGCTCTTGCCTTTGGCCCCCTTGCCCTCGACGACTCTTACACGCTCCTTTTCCTTTTCTCCCTCAACTACAGCTTCCAAGTCACCGATCAATTTCTCCCACACCTTTGCAACCGGTAAGGTGACCGCCACGTGGATAGCTGGCGGCGATTGCAAGGAGTTCAGATGCCATCCTTTCGCAGACATCGCATCAGCGATATCATAGACATCTAGGTTCTTGGCATTGAACGCAACAACAGATACCAGTGGATTGCCAATAACTGTAAGATCGTTACTGAGGCCAGGATTCGTCTTGATTGCCTCAATAATCTTCTTGGTCGCTCCTACAATTTCGTGGCAGGAACTGATGTAACCAGCTTCTCCTACTCTCATCAAGCTTGCCCAACAACCTGCAATCAACGCGCCTGGCCTTGAGCCTGCTATCGATGGAGAGGCGTAAACACCTCCCGCCCAATCTGGGGAAATGAAATACTGGTATGTTCGGAGAGCGGCAGTACGGTATAGAACTGTCGAGTTACCCTTGGGTGCGAATCCATACTTGTGGGTGTCACAGCTTATACTAGTGACACCTTTGAGTCTGAAATCGAAAAGCTCGGTTTCAAACCCAGCCTTCTCTAGAAATGGTACCAAGAACGAGCCAAGACAGCAATCCACGTGAAGGGGAATTTTGCGTTTGACGGCCAGCTTTGACAGTGCTGAGATGTCGTCAATGATTCCGTGCGGAAAGTTTGGTGCTGATCCAACGAGCAGTACCGTATTGCCATTAATGAGACGAGAAACATGCGAAATATTTACTTGGAATGCAGGTGCCGGGCAAGACACCAAGTGGATTTTGATGCCAAAGTATTCACCTGCTTTGCGGAAGGCAGTATGTGCAGTATCTGGTAGGATCCTAAGATAATATTAGCATCTAGGATACCGGATGATGTCGATGGAAAGCTTACATCTCTGGTTCCACAACTCCCCTCTCTGCCCTAGCTTTATTCCTTGCACTTAAACAAGCCATCAAAATTGATTCTGTCCCCCCGCTAGTAGTGACACCTGCAGAACCGGTCGGTGCATTGAACATCGCAAGTACCATTGTAACAATTTCTGCCTCCATCTTCCTGACTCCGGGAAAGACGTCTGGATGTATGGGATTGGCCACTGTAAACTTGCCAAATGCCTCGGTCTGCAATTTAATCAAGTCGTCCCCACCGTGGTATACTGCTCCGGACACGAATCCATCTTCCCATCTAGTATGATCCATCGTGGCTAAAGCCTCCAACTCCTGACGTACAGCATCTTCCGACCATCCTTCCTTCGGTAGATTTAGATACCGAACGATGCCTGGGCCTGAAGGAACAAGTTTCGTTTGTAGCTTTCCTATAGCCTCCGAGACTTGCTTCTGGACTTGGGATCTAACTCCAGGTGCCCGCAGGAAGAGGCCATAGAGTGTTTTTCGAATGCTGAGATACGCTAATACAAAGCTACCAAGTAGCCCTCTTCCCTTAAGCTGTAGAAGGGTTTTCCGCGTCCACCGGAAGATAAATAAAGCAAATACTATGTTGCGAAGCCTGTGAGCAGTATTAGCTGAGTGTAATGTACAGTTTCAATTGTCACATGCTTGGAGCAATATTTGGGGATCTCACAAATCAATGTTTAAAGATAGCAGTTGCCCACCAGAACTGGTTCTCTTAGCAGCCAGCGTATTGCGCAGACTGACCGGCATTCTAGAAGATCCATGCATTGCGAGAATTGGAAATAGAGGGCGATGTGGTAAGTGAGTGGCTCAAGAGTGGAATAAATACTGTAAAGTGGTACTACGCAATGACACACCTCGGCATGGTGGAATGGTTTAATCCCTGTTTTGGAGCGTCGCATTTATTCCGAGCGGAATAAAGACGATGTCGCCCAACCAGAACGAGATGAGGGAGTCACTTTCTACAACAATTGGCCGCGACCATTGCTCTTGAGTGTGTTGACCTTCTACATGCAGTTAATATTATTGGACACACAAATAACAGATGTCATATGTCATCTCTGCCTGCCCTTGTTTAAGCTTTAATCAATCGGTGTTCAGCCTCACCTCGTAAGACGCAACATCGGCATGTAACTTTTCACAGCCTTGCCAGATTCGCTTCACGTCGTCAGGCACCACGAACGATTTGAACATCAAGCAGAGCTCATTCATCATTGATCACAGAAATGGCAACACCTACTCCTGGTAGGCAGGGGCAGGTTGCTGCAACTCCGCCAGTCTCAACGCCATCATTTTCAATCTCTGGCCATCGGGTTGTTCCCTCTCCAGCCCAGGGCTTCAAAAGATCCCCCGCCACCTCGAATACACTCTATGGACATAGTTTCGCAGTAGGATATGATAGCCCAAGCGCGGCGATGGCTTTGGGGATGGATGGTATGAGTGGGAGCTTGGGGATGGGCATGAGCTTGGGGATCGGGAATCTAGGCGAGGATGAGAAAAAGAGAAGACTGGAAGCTGTGGTTGGAACCTTGAACAAAAACAAAGGACGACTGAGCGAGCCTGGTATTGAGAGATTGTCCAGACGGCTAGGATTGGAATCGTTATGGGAAGACCACCCTAGCAGCGGTGGCAATACTAGGACTTTGATTATTGCAGGCTCAGCTTTGGCACTAGACATTGACTTCGCCAATAATGTTGTCAAGAAAGTATCGCTTGCTTTCCCCGATGCGCCTGAGATCGTTACTAGGCATACAGAAAAGGCCGGAGATATTCTTTTACGAGATCTTGAATGTGGGCCAGGTGAAGGCCAGTTGACCAAGATGCTAGACCGGTTCGCAGCAAATTTGGAAAGACTTGCACAATTAGATAAGTTAAGCGTTATACCTGGTTTGAACTGCCATGAGGCGATTGCAGGGATATATGAAAGTCTAGAAAAGTTGCATTTTTGGGAGGTTGCGAGGATCAAGGATCGAGAGGATATGGCAGACAAAAAGCAGGACTACATTGAGCGGACTGCAATGTGCACGAAAGGTGGTCAGCCGCTGATGCACACGCGTGACAGGCTTGGAATGAGTCTCGACTACTGGCAGGAGAAGCGACGAATACAGAAGCTTTCAAAAAGGGACGAGCCGAAAACTTGGTCTCTTTTGATTGAATGTGCTCCGATGCTGGATCTGGTTTATACTCCTGTGCGAGTTTCAGAGAAGTGGATATCTCCAGCTATCAAGAAGGACAATCCAAATCCAGAAGACTTTCTGAGCTTGGTTGGATCAGATGATTCAGTGTTAGATTGGCTAGAACCAGATGCCACGCTACTTCCATCAACCGAACCATCCCAGCCATCGGACACCAAATTCCCAGATGTCATGTTCCTGGCCAAATTTGATCCTCCACTCATCACCACATACAACGTGGCAATGCAAATTCACCAATCAATAAATGTGCCACTTGAGCCGTTTGAGGCAAGCTTCATCGATGAGCTGATGTTTCCCCGAGGGCCAAATGAAAAGCACGAACCGGGAGAAATGCGAAAGATCAAGCATCAAAAGAAAGTACCAATTTTCAGTGCGGATGGGAAGACATCTACAAACACACACGCAAACACATTGTATATTGAAAAAGTGGAGTATGGGCGAACTATGGAGAAAATACCATTCTCACACCCTAGGCACCTAGTCGAAAACCTTCCCTACCTTCGTCAATACGCCTTCCTATCTACCCTACTCCGTAACAGTTTCATAGCCGGTACCAAACCAGCAACAACAGCTACCAACAACTTCGCGTTGGAGAAGAACAAAAAAGAGCTCTACGCAGATATTTTCAGCCAAGAGTCTCCATCTGGCGACATAGACGAAATTGGTATCGATGTTACGTTCACCATAAATCCTTTTCCCAGATTACAGGTTGCTTTTCCGTTGAACAAACGTACTGCTGAAGTGACGGTTGATATTGGAGTCAATGGGGTTGTGGAAGTAGTCAGTCAAAATGTGCTAAAGAAAAGTAAGGACCTTACAGAGGCAGATCTTGCAAGAATGCTAGAGATTACAGAGGATCTGGGAATCTGGGTAGAGTTTTTGAGAAGGCGTTTGAGTTAATTGCATGATACCCGGCATTTAGGAGTGGAAAAAATGAATTCACTAGACCACCATTTTGACATACTCATCTTTTGTGAAAGACTGTCAGCGAACGGATCTGCTGCTCCTGTTGATTTCGTCTCCATCTTTACTTTGTTCACATCTGTTGGCTGTGCGGGAGTGATATCTAGAGAGTTAGAAATAGTGGTCGGGCCAAGATGCTGAGCGATGATTATCATTCTTATGAACCATTGTATCCTGTAGCGCCGTGTGTCTCAACCTCTAAACAACTTTGATAAGAGATTCTGACTTGTTTTTTCTCATTTATACGCAAAACTGATTGCTAGGATCATATGAAATGAAGCAAGTCCTTCCTCTTCTCCGGCACGCTCTCCACCACTACCCACTCGTTCTCAGTGCATAATCTCCTGTCATCAACAATCCACTCGGAAGTCTCTCTATCAGGCTCAGGGTATTTCCTTACATGCTCAATAGCCCACCTCACATCCTCTCCCATTTGAGGTGGATTCCTTCCAGCGCCCTGTAAATCTCCCAGACCAGCAATTCTGTACAATTCCTCCAACCATCCCAGCGTCTCTCCAGTCTCCCACTCAATATCATGAAAATTCTTTCTTCTCTCCCCTTCCCTCACCTTCTCCCAGTGTTTCTGCTCTTCTATGGATGGCAAATCTCGATCATTCCGCTTTGACCACAGTCTTGCGACAGCGATAGCTTGGTACTCAAACGAACGAAATGTAAGCACGCGAGGAATTCCAACTATAGCAAGAGTAGGAAAATCGTAGAAGAAAGTATGGAGGTATGAATTATGCAGTTTATTCTTCTCGTAGTCCCATATTTTCTGTCCGTTGGTTTTGCTATTCCAGAAGGGGTATGATGGGCGGTAGCCAGTGCTATAGATCACGGTATCAACCTCGTGGGCTTCGAGGGATGTCCCGTCTTCGAAAATTATCCTGCCAGTAGCTTCGAATTCTGCGATAACTGGTTTCCATGCAACGCCTTCTGGGGGTGTTGACCCCTCCCATCTTGATCTGGAACGACGGCTTTGAAGCACTGGTAGTTTGGCCGTCTTCAATAAGTCTTGAGTTATGTCATGACCAGAAGCAGAGTTACCAATCACGAGAACCTTCTTGTTCCGCCAGACTTCTGGACTGCGGTAGACTTTGGAATGTATTATCTTCTTCGGAAACGTTTCCATGTATACAGCGAGTCCTTTGACTTCTGGTATCTGGGGACTTTTAGTTGAGAGTTTACTGAAGGAATCGGGAGCTCAAACAAATGGAACCGAGTAATGCCCATTAGCCAAAACTACTGCATCGAACTCTTCTTCCCACCACTTATCCTTTTGTTGGAGTGGGTCGTGCTTGCGGAGCACGAGTTTCCAGCACTCATCTTTGTACTTAGAGCTAGATATTAATGAAACCTCTTCCACGGTGGTATTTAGGGACAGGTTGTTGGGAGAGTCGAGCTTGTGTTTGGAAAAGTAAGACTCGACATATTGACGTGGAATGTGATGAGGTACAAAAGGACCGTAAGCAAAGGGAATGTCAGAGAATGACATTGCGATCGCGGGAACATTAGTCCTGTGAGCATCTTAGTTAAGCTCTTGAGAAGATGAGACCGAATATCAAGGACCCACGTGAGCGTATCATAAATTGGAGTTTGAGAGAATCTCTCCTGAGAAACTGGAGAAGTGGTTTTTGGTAGATCTTTGGGAACCGATAGAGGGGGGTCTGTGTCTGGTGGATATAACCCAGGTCGAAGGGGTAGTTGAGAGGGAGATACCGGATCATATATCCTGATCAACTGTTAAGCAGTTCTGATACATAGCCAACCTACGTCTTCCACCAATTGGTGACTGACCATGTTCCGCCCGCTGACTCTCTTCTTTCGTATACAAGAACACGTTCAAAATATTCCTCTGCTATAAGTGCAGCTGCTGCGATAGCACCTGTCAAAGCATTAGTAAGTGGGGTACCCTCTGAAGTAGTAATAGCCATGGTTAGTTAAGATGCGACTCATAGCTCACCAGCAGCACCAGCACCTATAATAGCAACTGACTTGACTCTCTTATTAGACATGTTTGCAGTTTTTCATAATGAACTTAGTAAATTAACTGGCGAGCTGATAAGTTTATAATCTCTCTTCCATGTTGTCATTTTCGTCATAGTTCTGATGAATTCGCAATAAGTCACATGTTTCCTAGAGCTTGATAAATGTATGTGACCACGGTTGAGTATTACAAACAATACGAGGCAGCTCCCTGTAAAATTCCAAAGCAGAATAGTTTTGCGACCTTTGGTCAAGAGTTGAGTTGAATGTAGCCAGAACAGGTGCAAGGATATGTAGCCACATGAATAAGATCCTACTTGTTCTAAGTGACAGGAACGTTGAACTTGCCGATAAATGTTTGCTCCAGACAACAAAGCTCCATTCAGCAAGCCAAATGGCCAAATACTGTAAAAATGATGATAGAGTCTGAATATACCACTCGTGTCCGATACAGCTGCAGAGCTAAGTTCTTAGCTCAAATGGTATTGTGGATACTATATTTTGCGAAATCTTCACTGAACCAACCCAGACCAGTTACATATGATATAAAAAAGTGAGACCACAACTGGTGTTTCTACAGCCATAACGCCAAAATCCACGTCGCATAATGCAGCACATCATCTAAGTGGCTTCCAAATTGGTAACGACAAGAAAAAAATCTCCATCAGGGTCGCGAATACCATACCGCCGAATATACTCTGCATGACAATTTTCCTTTGCAGATATCTCAGATTGTCATCCTTAACTTTCACTTTTCGATCAAATATCATGAGTTTGCCAAAGAAGGACATCAGCCCGGTTCTTTTAGTGAGTAGCGAGATATCATCATCGAATTTTTCCCACGGAAGAGGTTGTCTTCTGCTAAACAGTAGCAGGAAGAAACAAGAGCCTCGCAGTCCAGAAAGGATAAGTCCAACCCCAAGGGCCCACATAGGCCAGATACCGATTCCCTTCCAGCGAGAGGAATGATGTATTTCTGGCGAGGCAAAGGCTAGGAGGAACATGGCCAACACCCCAGCAACGGTCAAAACAATACCGAGGCCAGTTGCCATGCAGATCGTCTCGAAGGTACCGTTAGCAACTCCCAAACGGATGAAATTGCGATGACTACAAGATTTGAGCAGAATATATACATGGTCGGCGACGGGTTTGAGGTTTGCTGCTGAGGTGGATTTGGACATGTCATGGAGTACTTGGGCACGCATCTTCGAGGGAATATTAAGCTCCTAGAGAATTGGCATTAGATACATATAGTTCACAACTTGTTGGGGTTAATTCCTCAGTAAAAGTAGCTCGGAAGACACTCTAGACCCAGGGACGCTGTATGGATAACCAATATGAACTTAGACGTGAGGGGTTACTTACTTTGGGGGCACCGGGAACAAGAAACATGCTTTTAATGGTATCCAGTTCAGTACGGCGGGCGTGTTCCTCCCCGGAAACCAAGTCTGAGAGCGAACGAACTGCTACCTCCACATCTGTACTGTCTTCTTCGTGGTTTGTGGGTTTCTTTTTTTCTATGATTTTAGAGGAACAGCGATTTCCGCAGCCGACGTCGACTAAAGACGCAATTTGGGCATACATCTCAGCTGAGAAAATACTGCATTAGCTTGGATGATATGGGAGTTCATATATATGGTAACATACCATGATCCAAATTGATCGGTTGTTGACTTTCTGCTAAAGAGGCGTTGTAGGATTTCTTGTCATAAGCAATCACTGGTGTTGACAACTTATCAGAAGGGAAATAACCTCCAAATTCTTGATTTTGTGAGGATCTTGTTTCGGGTCGGGATAGATTGCCGCTCAAGCGCCCTGCTTCATAATTCTTGTACCTGTTGGGGAATATTAGATTTGGTCCAGGACACTTGTGAGAAATAGATGATCATGAATGGCATACCAGACAAAGAACTCTAGGTTTTCGGGTGAGTGTTCGATGTGTTTTAGATACATATGGAAGTCATACAAGGACATTGGGGAGCCTGCCCTTGGTCAGTGAATACTCGAATGCCGCATTTTCTTCATCTAAGAGTTTCCACAATGGACGTACAAGTCTGGTTTTTGAGAATTCTTTCCAAGCTGAGCTTTGCGGGAATATCGCGACTCGAACTGGAATCTATGCTTGCCCTACTAGATGCTACCGAATCTGAGCGAGCCCTTCTATCTGCAAACTCCTTGATGTCGACATAGTTTGGCTTTTTCACCCATTGCATCCAGGACGGAAATTGGAATTGCATTTTGAATGCGTTTTGAAAGCTGATATTTGGTTCCAGGTAAATGGAAAGGACAGCAAACAATGGGCCGGCCGTTTGGTTGAACCTCGAAAAAGAGCTTACTATAAGTCTGTCCACTCTCAGGGGGTTAGACCTTCATTCTTCACTCACACTGAAGTCCATTATTGGCAGCACGTCAGCTTAGAGTGATAAAGCCCCTCATCCCACGACGCTATTGAAAAACCATGCTCATTCTAAGAAATGTAGACCCTAGTTGGTACATCTCCGGATCGAAGAGCACAGCCAACCAAAATGCAGGACACGCAGGTGGAACAGAGACAAAAACTAAGGAATACTAAGCTAAACATTTCAAGCAGGCGTATTCTCCAGTGTGAATTCTTTCTGTCACTGGATGATAAGCGAAAGGTCATAGCGGGAGGTAAAAAATCGTGTTTTGCACGGCTTGAGGAGGTAGGTGACAGCAGAAATATGGCCATGCCAAGTGGTTTGCGGGGATGGCCCGTGCAAAGACAGGAACAAGATAGCAAGCCACGTCCGACGGAGAAAAGTGATGGGACGAGGATCATGAAGCCTGAATCGTAGGATAGGACAAGTTTCTGGGGGAAAAGAGAAGATGCCCACCAGAAGGGCAGCTCAAATCGTGTCGCCCAATTGGCCCGCCTCCCGAAGGGGCTCGAGTGCTTTTGCCCTGTCTGGTAAGTAACCTTCTGATCATAGTGCTGTGACCTTCATAACCTCATATATCCCTATCCCCCTATCCACAAATCCTTCTAACTTCTACCATCTACCATCTACCGTCTACCAGGAACCGTCTACCAGGAACCGTGCACGAATCTGTGCACAATGCACAGGGCATACTTTCACAACTAGCATAGTGGCGCAACCAGACTTTACGCAAGAGTGATTGAGAGATGGACGGATCGCTTATTAGTAACCAGAGATGTGTGGAAGACCATGATATGGTGGTGCTCCCGAGTATTGGAGATATCTTATGAGCTACTTATCGGTAACCTCCACATTGTCTACGCGTCAAAGTGCTGTCGTTAGCCACGTTGGCGTTGGCATAGTACAGATCAGTGCGAACAAGACGCCTCGTGGGCTGGGGGGCCTTCCGAGGTTTTCATGGTGGAGAAGTGAAGGTCGTCCTTCCGTATTTTCGTACTGTATGGCGCTTGACCGCAGCGGGAGAATCGAGGGCCTAGGCCTTTGGTTTTTGGTGTTGTGATGACTGTCATAGCTGTGCTGGCTGTGTTGATTATTTAATAACATCGGTCGTGTTGAACATGTCTAGTCTAGTTTCTTGCGTAAATGGCCGAGCTGAGAGTGGAGATCCGTCGACGCTAAACCAATCTCGATTCTCACGCCTACAAACGTTAGACGTCGTGATCATTTAGTTGGATGTAGTAGTACGTACAGCTGTACAGCATGTGTCGTACTGTAAGGTTATGTTATCTTACCCCTGAGCAGATTGGCGATCTCGCATAAGTTTCAGGGGGAACTTGTTCTTATTAATGAATACTTAATATGTAAATCGATTGGTACATGTTCTCTTCTCCATATTTAGTCGAATAGGAAAAAAGAGACCAAGGACGGAATAGGGGAGCGGCTCAGTAAGTGCTAGTCTCTCTCGGCTCTCACTTCCTCGTTTCCTAGCCGTCTCTGAATTTTCTCCCGTCCCCTTGTGCCTGGTTAGTTGAGATGCCAGATCGATAACAATGCCGTAACGTAAACTAAGAGCCCTTCCAAACTTCCATCGTATTATTTATTTACGCTTATCCTTGCTAATTCTTACATGCCCTGCATGGTAGGTGAGTTAGATCTTGAGCCAATATGTGTGGCAGGGAAGTTGTCATTATCGCTTGGATTATAGTATAGTTTCAATACATATACGATCAAAAATCTAACAATGTTTCTCCTCTATCTGTATCAATGAATAATAATGACAATCAATTTCCATAATACGGATTTACGAATTATAGTGCTGTTGCACACATAAAGCATCGGAAAACGAACAGACACTTGAGTTGAAAGAAGCTTGTATGTCAATATGATAAATACATGTTTGGCTTCTGTGGCTTTGGTGAAATCGGAGGCTTGCAGCTTCTGCCATCGTTTGACTTTGTTACTCGACTTCTCGTTTGATAAGATATATTAACATACGAATTAACACAGGCGCTTTTTGAACAATCCAGGCCGTTTCTGACAAGTCCTGTGATACACTCAATATGTTTCCCGAATTCTGGAGACTTAGAAATCGTGCTAGTACCCATGGGTCGAATTTTGAATATAACGCCAAGTCTGAAGTGATCACAGCCAGCCTGACGAGATCAGCTTCCCACGACTAGTTGCGTGGAAAGCGGCATGTTTGCAAAACCATCATTGTTTTTAATTTCGTGTCCGGATCGTTTCGATATTTACATAGAATTGTGGCCTACGGTACCAAACTTTCGACCCAAATTCCAATACTGAGAAAAAAGAAGAATCTCGCCATTGGCCTTTCCAAATCATTCATAATCCCAGCATATACCGAGTTGCATACTACAGCCACCTATGGACAATCATCAACACCAGTTGTTGCATACTTGCAATAATTACTGATCCCACTTCCCAGCTTCGTAGGCTCGGCGCCGTTACTGTTTCCTTTATACCTAATGACAAAATTTATAATAAGTTTGTGTTGCAGTAGTGTCTGGGAGTTGAGGTAGAATCTCAAAAGGTCTTCCTCCGAAAATATCACTTACCAAGTACAGATATTGGAAACCTTCTTTGCACATGTACCTGATATTGTCGCGGTATCGCCATAATTAGAGTTTATACCAGTAATCAGAGATCCATCGACAGCCCAGAGACCAGAAATCACGACCGTTCGTTTGTACATTGTCGCACAATTTCCACAAGATCGGTAGACCTTGCCGAAATCTTGAGCATAGAAGTCCTTAATATTGACAGTCCCGCCACCATTGTGTTGAATGATTTTGTCACTGGCATGGAAGGCCCCTCCACCAATAATATACGAAGTTCCCGAGGTTTGCTTGATTGTCAGAGCATCTATAGTTGGTCATCTATGATGTTGGATACAGATTAAAGGATGTAACTCTTACCTTCACAAACATCTGTCCACCAGACATTTTGGATGGTACAAGAACCCATACAGTGTACTCCCTCTATCTGATTCTTCCCGATGATAACATTTTTAAGTGTTCCTCCATTCTCAACACGGAAAACAGCATCAGAATCTCCTCCCTCGGCTTGGCCAGTGCAGCTAACTGGTTTATCTTAGCAGGAAATATGTCTGGTATAAAGGGATATTTACCACCACGATCATAGCGATACCTGATAGTCTCATAGTTAATTCGATTCCAACAGTAGTTGTCGGATATCGAGTCAAGTCTTAGGTGTTGTCTATTCTTGAAGCATGCCTGGAATACTTCAATAACATTTCTCAAGAACACTCAACCTCAAGACTTTCTCAGGGGTTTTTTCTTTTGGGCCTCTCTTGAGAACCTGACTTACATTCCTCCATCGAAGGAAGCTCCCGCGGGGACAACCTTTGGGGTACTTAAAGCAGAATAGCCCTTAGAGGCAGGAAGAACATTGGTAGCAAATCGTTTTCCAATGACTGGTGTTGGTGCCATAGGTGTTGGCTCTGGCATTGGAGCTGGGGAAGCCATTATGATCAAGGAGCTCGAAAGCATGAGAAGAGTCGAAAAGTACTGCATGTTGAATATCGAAATTCCAGTTTCGCTTTTCGAATTCTAGAGGTGCCCGCGGACTGCAACACATTCAAGAGCCATATTTTATATCTCTTTACCAGCTCCGGAGGAATTCGTCATAAAAAAAAGTCTTAGATGATGAATGACCCTTAGAGGTACCCAGACAAATCTCATATCCACCAGCCATATTATTTTCCACCTTTGAGAATGTATGATCTTTTAGACTCTGTCAACTTCCTATACGATGACTTGTCAGATGTAACCTTAAGATGACGACTGACACAAATGCGAAGAATCCAGTGTCCCTAAAAGATCGGCAATAATCATGAGGTCGTACTCTAGATTCTCCTGTTTGGGGAATATTGAATTCCACCAGTCAACTGTACAAGAGATGGCCGACTCAGGGGCTCGGTTAGCGGCTTGAGCTCGCTAACTCTGGCTACCCCTTTCCCCTCTGCTCAGCAAATGACCTTGAATTGCGATGTTATTAAAAACGCCAAAAAGAAGCGGAAGGCTGCCTTTTCTTCTCTTTGTTTTTAGGTTCAAGAAGGGGAGGAGGGCTTAGTAACTGAGGTAGATCTTGTTACGACAGTCAAATATACCAAACATTATTACGTTTATGGTGAACACAGACTGACATATAACTACAACATGTGATATTTCCAGATAAGTATCAGCTTCTTTGAGGATCAAATGTGTTAACTATAAGTGTATAAGGTGACGCGGCTTTACACATGATCCATTCATTATTGTATAGCTTTTAAATAATGGAAGTGAGAGGGAGCCGCTCACTCAACAAGGTTAAAATTTTCGAACCGATTTCAACATGTTAGCGAAATCTAAAGTAGATAGTGAAGATTTCGACATGACTACCTTATATTGATTTTAGTTCATATATAGTTTATTGAGAATCATTACTATAGTATTTATTGTGTAGTCCGTAGTGGTAATTGTTCTGAACTTGGCGTTTAAAAAGAGCAGCGGAGCCGCGTCTAAAACCACAGCCTCGCGTACATAAAACAACAAGGTAATGAACAGCCAGCTCCAAGTTTAACTCCACGATGCTACCACCAATTGAAGACTCTGTTCTCCAAAGTAACCCTAAATTTGCCTCACTTCATGAGATTCTCAAAAATTCTATTCTCACTTCAAATGGTGCAACTAAACGACACGCGGCGCAAAAGGAACGCGATGCAGTTATTGAGGTATTCACTCCCCAGCAGCTCGTAACTACCTCTTCTAACCACATTTTAGAGCCTAAAGGTTGAACGTTTACACGCGTCCAAACGTCATATCCTCCAAACCTCTTTGAAAGAAGTAGACGTCTCCCCTCCCAAAGAGCGAGATTCGAAAAAGTCGTCCAACACCCTCCCTGCCGAACTTCTGGACTTGATCCTTCTTCTCTCCGCTCGGGTTTCCGACTCAGCTTTCCCCTCCTCTGTAAAGCTTTTAGAATCTACAACACAATGGGCATCTCTCAACACACATCTCCCAGCCATTGGTTCACTCTTCTCCACCCACCTCCATAACCAAGCTCTGGCTCTAGTACGTATCCAAAGTCCTACCACCAATGCTAGCTATCTACACCGCGGGATCCTGAAGCTTGTCCCCAATACCATCGCATTAAAAGATGATGTAGGAGCTCAAAAAAGAGATCTTGAAAATCGGCGCCTTGTTCTTGTTAGCAAGACTACCACATTATTGTCGATTTACCATCTGGCAATAACACTCATAATTCGCATTCTGGAGCAAACAAAACACGGGTCCGTGGCTCGACATGTCAAAACCAAAGCCGAATATCTCAGCTTGAGCGCAAGACAGGCGGAATTAGAAGTAAGGGAGAAGGCAGCGAGGGCAGAGCGGTTGGTCTATACCCGGGATGTGGTAGATGCGTTACAGAATTACATGAGGAATCTAAAGGATGGACAGGACAGACTGAAAGAGAGGGAACGTGATGCGAGGAGAGTCTTATGGGGATATGGGGTTGGAAGAGTTGAGGGTGGTGGAGAGGAAAAGGAAAAGATTATGAAAGAGATTGGGAGAGTTTATGGAAGTTTGATTCGGGAAGTGAGGGAAGTGGGGAGGGACGTTGAGAAGTTGAAAGCCTCGTGAATTTGAGGGCTGCTTTTGAGGGCTGCTTTTGAGATCAAGCATAGTGATGATGATGATGATAATGATAGATGATGACCTGATGAGCGCAATTTATTCAGACTCTAAACATTGCTAAAGTATGATCTATTGTGCGGGAGAAACTAGATTAAGAGCATCTGAAACTAGAATGCAACAGCTTTTGGTGTGAATTTCAGAAAATATTATACATTTAAAATTGGTCTATGAACCCAAGAAGTAACAGCATATGTTGACCTCGTCTACACAGTATTGAGATCAGAGTCTATGGCTTAACGGCGTGGATAGCAGCTGCAAGTCTCTTGACATTTGCAGATGTGATACCAGCTACAGAAATTCTACCATCCTTAGTTGCGTAAACCGAATGCTATCAAAGTTAGTTAAAGTTATTTATATCAAATATAGGGTCTATTACCTCTTTAGCCAATTTATCCATCTGTTCAGCGGTCAATCCAGTATAGGCGAACATGCCAATCTGGCTGGTGATGTGACTCCAATCATGCTTTGATCCCAAAGACTCGAGTTCCTTCTTCAAAAGAGCACGCATTGTGATGATACGATCAGCCATTCCTTTGACCTCACCCAACCACTGCTTGTTTAATGCAGGGTCGTTAAGAATTTCTGAGGCAATTCTAGCACCGTGGACTGGGGGGTTGGAGTAGAGTGGTCGGACAAGAATCTTGATTTGTGAATCGACACGCGACTTTTCAGCCGCATCTTCACAAACAACAGAGAAAGCTCCAACACGCTCACCGTAGAGACCCTAAATGCAGTTAGAATTGTCCGCTGTACATCCGTCGTGAGACTTACCATATTCTTGGCAAAGGACTGGGCAAGGCATGGGTTATGGCCTTGTTCGATAAAATGGCGAATTGGGAAAGCATCTAGATCAGTATCTCCAGTCGCAAATCCTTGGTATGCCATATCGAAGAAAGCATAATGTCCACCAGCCTTCACGGCCGCACTGATCTCCTTCCACTGTTCGATAGTTGGATCAACTCCAGTAGGGTTGTGTGCACATGCATGGAGCAAGAAGATGCTACCCTTTGGTGCTCCCTTAATATCTCCAATCATGCCCTCGAAGTCAAGTCCTATTGTATCCTTGTTATAGTAGCGGTACTTCTCGACCTCCAAACCGCAGTCCTTAAAAACGGCGGCATGATTGGCCCACGATGGGTTTGGAATATAAATCTTCTTTGCACCAGGGTAGAATCTTGCTAGGAAAGCACCGCCAATTCGGAGAGCACCAGTACCGGAGATGGATTGTGTGATGACGAGGCGATCCAGAGCGGAGGACCCGGGTCCATATGCTAGCAGAGCAGCAGCTTTTGTGAACTCAGGAACACCAGTGATACCAGCGTATTCTTTGTTGAGCTTTGCGGCGATAACTTTATCTTCAGCGATTCGTACAGAGGGGAGGACGTATGGTTTTCCTTGGTCGTCGCGGTATGCGCCAACACCTAGTAAGAGCTGTGAGAATATGGTACAAGCACGAGGGAATAGTCGCATACCTAGATTGATCTTCTCTTTGAAACTATCGGCTTTGAAAGCTTCAGTAATACCTAATTACTTGTGAGAAAAAAGTAAACAATGGCTCCACTTCGACATACCTAAGATGGCCTGTTCGGAAGTATCTTATCAGCAATTGAGCGAAATCTAGATCGGGGCGCAACACTTACATCCTATATAGCTGTTAGTATGCCGTCTATAGAATCTAGAATCTAGAGCAATAGGAAATAACTTACTGGAGGTCCTTGAGGCACATCTGCCCAAGTCGAAGCCTGGCGTATGGCAACACACGTCCGAGAGGTAATGCTGCGTGTGGCAGCTTGCCTGCTGGCCAATCTGACGGTGGACAGCATTTTGAAGTGTGTTGATGATGGAGAGATTATCGGGTGGAATTGATCAAGTCTATTTATTACAGCAGAGTTGTAATGTTTTTGAAGACTCACACCCCATTATCCCCGAACTTCTTCCGTTCTCGCTCCCATGCAATTTTTAGCGCCATATTTAGCGCTTAGCCAGTCCGGGGGATAAGGTCTTGACACACCCTTGAAAACAATTAGGTTGGGGAATCTCACGATTAAAGAAGCTTGTCTATAATGAACTTGACATGAATTATGAAGCTATACACAAAAGGCTGGAAGTCCCCATTTTAGTGTGGAGTATGTTGAGTCTTTTTAGTTTTAAAGTCGGTTCCCGAGACCGTACCAGCCCGAAGCTTGTTTGATAACTTACCGTCTTTTATATCATGAAATTGGGACATTAGATTATTTTCATTAAACAAATTGAAGGTGCTATTGTGGCTAAAGATAGAGGAATTACACCCCATTCCTAGTAATAGGATATAATCGCGATCGCGGATATAATTATGATAGCATTAAAATCACCCTAAAAGTATAGTAGAAAAAAATAGACTGACAACCTTTGTTTACTTGAACACATGCGTTTACTTTCGTGTATATAAAAAGGTGTTAATTAGCCTGCTGACCGTGCGACGAAAAGTAAATCTACTCTCGTGCTGCCTCTCCTTTCGTAAACTGGACCTCTCCCTGGTAGTCTAGCATCGCGTCACGATACTATTATGATTACATCCACAGATATACTTTACACCACTAGCCCACAGTAGCCTGCTGTCATGTCTTGGTACAGTCATAACTACCCTTCTCTGAATGTTTTGGAGATATCTCCAATATTGTGATCAACGCCTCGTCGACCAGAGAGCTAAACACGTGTTGATTTATATTGTAACTTTCAAGGTACTGTTCATCGTTATTAGCAGATGACAATATGAACCAGAACACAAAACTCACCTTAAGAATAAGTCACTTGTGGGTAGCTTAATGTAAGGTTGTCTGGATAACCTCCTTGAAAAAGAGGACTTGGCGTTACCAAACTTCAGGTTTCAGCTGCAGGCGAGCACCACCTCTGTATACAGAGTAGTATACATTAATTGAATTGTAGTTCAGGGTACGTCAGGCCGATCGATAGCATGTGCAGAAACTGTCTTCCTTTCGCTTATGTGAGAATTTTGCGCCGTTGCAGTCGCGCAGCCGTAGAAGTTTCACTAACTTTCCTCCATCTACTGCAAGAGCTTTAAATGTTTAAAAGGATAGCTCTCACTCAAATGGTAGAATTCTTCCGCCTGTTGTTTCAACATCCTCGATGGACTCGGTACCCTTCTGTTCGCCTTCATTCAACACCAAAACATCGTTAGAAGCAGCTGCTATTTGAGCTTCGGGACACCAGGCATAAATCTCGTCTGATCTCTCAACATTTGCAGTCTTGTTGATTCCATGGTAGCCCAGCGGTCTCTCAGCCCAGTTATAATCGACCGCAAATTCGGCAGCCCTCTCGTCAGTTGGGAATCTTCCGCCCAAAGTCTTCATTTTATCCCAAAACCAAAGATCCTCGACCAAACCAAGGTTTGTCCCATTCTTTACATCGTCCGCAATATTCGACACACTGACTATTTGTCGTGAAAGAGACACATTTCGCAATGAAAGTCCTCCATTGAAAGCTCCAGGATAGAACGGATGAGTCGCCCCTATGAAATCATATTCCAGGAAATCCTCCACTCGTCGTCCGCTGCTGGAACATATCATACTGTCTGCTTGGAACAGCAGCATGTGCTTCGCCGCCTCTAATTGTGTCCAGAACCATTCCGAGGCCAAGAAGTGGCTGATACCCTCGTAGCTCTGTAGATATGACCGAGTTGGAAGCTCTATTATCTTGACTTGTCCGGTTGCAACCATGCGTTTGAAAGGCTGTGACCCTTGGCCGAAGGCTGCCAGTGTCCGAACTGTTGAGGGGCGCGTGAATAGTAGGATAGGCCACTCAGGGCCTAGCACAGCTGCGAAGTGTGTTATAAGGGGTATCAGTACACGCAGCGGGCGTGTTTCGACAATCACAGCGACTTTGTCGCCAACTTTGATCCCATCGGAGATTGGAGTTGTTGCAAGGTTCAATTTGGAAAGCAGATTTGAGAGATTGGCATCTTCGTCTGACGCCTGCCACCAATATGTAGCAAGAATGAACATGACTACGAAAGAGATGACGGCGGCAGTGATTGCCCGTCTTTTGGTGGCGGCAAACATGTCGTCTGGTCTTTTTTGTAGCAAAAAGGAGTGAGAAGGAAGTAGAGAAAGAACGATAGGATAGGTAGTAGGGAGTACTACTCCCTTAATTGGCTTTTAAAATCTGATAGAGATTACCCCCTGGTTGTGATCAGCCGTACTTATCCTAACCCCATCCGCGTCCCAAGACGCTTGCGTTATGCGGAATTTTAATATTTACTTCGTATGGTTTTGTTCGACTCCACCAGTGATTGGCTGACTAATCGGGTTCAAAAGAAAAATGGAGCTATTGGAATGTACTGAATAGAGTTTAGCCAACCTTATTTTTGACGAATTACTGGACAAGATCACGTTTCCTTGTGACGACAGGGCATTCGCATTTGCACGTCAACACCAAGCCAGATTTGATCCGTATGGCAACACCGCGCAAAGCTGTCGTGGTTGGGCTCAGTGGTTGTTCCTCCAGTGGCAAAACTACTCTTGCTCGATTACTTCGAGACATCTTCCCCAACACTTTTGTTCTGCACGAAGATGACTTTTACAAACAAGAAACCGAGTGAGTTTAATGCTGCGATTTCCATATCACTAGCCTTTACTCGTAGACTCTACGTGAACTTCACATCCATTGCTGGACCGCTGTCATGAGCTTTTCCACACACGGGCCACATGCTGCTTCCATGCATTTCATGCATTTCATGGTCTGACTTGGCATAGGCTACCAACAAAGCATGGTCTGCTAGATTGGGACTGTGCGGAGGCTCTTTCGGTTCCAGACATTGTCAAGTCACTTGAGCATATACACAAGAGTGGCACATTTCCAGTCAGTAACAGCATTAGAGAGACATCTCAAATACTAGTAGAAATATATTCCCTAATCTCATCTTAGCCTGACCTAGATTCTAAAGAGGACCAAAATTCAATCGGTGAATGCCCTGTTGACAATGCCACTATTGAAAACTTGCAGAACCGGGTAAAAGCATGGACCGAGGAAGGAAACCCAGGCTATGGGATTCTCACCTCTGCAGCCGACCCGATCCGTTTATGTATCTTCGATGGCTTCCTTCTGTACTCACAGTCTCTTCTTCCCGTGCAGCCGCAAATAGATATCAAAATACTGCTCCGAGTGAGCTACGCCAAAGCCAAAGCTAGACGCGAAGCACGGAGCGGATACGTCACGCTGGAAGGATTCTGGGAAGACCCACCTGGCTATGTCGACAAGATTGTATGGCCAAACTATGTTGAAGATCACAAGTTCATGTTCAAAGAGGAAGACGTGGAGGGGGAGTTGAAAAAGAGTGTTGTGGAAGACTGGAAGATCAATTTCCCTGAAGGGGGACTTGATGTGGATATGGCGACAACTCTGAAGTGGGCAGTAGAGTTGCTCATCAAAAAGCTGCCTGCCTTTAAGAATGAATGATAACTACACAAGCCGTGGATCCATATTACTGGTGAAGGGCATGATAAATGATCAGACTACGAAAACAATCAATCAAGGACAAGCAAGATTACTTGGACTTAAGGTGGTGACCTTTGTGCCTTTATTCTATTCTAAAGATTGTGATTTTCTCCGCGCCAATAAAGGAAATAGCACGCCGGACGCAAAGGAATTTGAGAGCTGACTTACCTTACGTCTGGACTTCCAAACATTTCATATCCAGGCGAATCCTCATGCCCCATACCTACCTATTCATCTGTCTTGTTGGCCTGACTCCATACCCCGTAGGAAAGGCCCCCACGATTATATACTCTATCCTGTACAGTTCCCCATTTTTCAATCTATCCAAAACCCCATCGTTCCAATCCTCCATCGACAAGTTCCCGAAGTACTCGAACTGCCGTTTGTGCAACATGCAGTCTTTTAGCTTTTTTAGGTCGCTCGTATTTTGCTTATCCTCATTTATTGCTAGCTCTTTCGGCATTGCGCACTTTCGTCTACCGATTGGAATACTCTGGTTCTTTGATCTTCTTCCTCTGGATGTTCGCCATCGCCCAAGTTAACGCTAGATTCTGCAGTCTTCTCTTCTTCTGTCGAGCTCTTGGTCGAGGGAAGCGTTTCGGACTCTTTGCTCACGATAGGGTTGGGACCGGATATTGGAATGTATCCAGCGTGTTCTGTATTTACACATGGAGGTTTATCATCTTTGCTTTCCACCATATTGCTTGGGGGGTTCTACGCTACTGTGAGAGTCTTCCATCATGGTGAAATTAGCAAGAGGGTTGAGACGTTACTTACGAAGTTTCCAGGGGAAATTTCAACTCAAGTTGACCTTTTCTAGATAATCCGAAGTGATACAGATGCTGGAGAGTTCTGATGCAATTCTTAGCATTTTATAGTCCTTGCACACAAGGAAGAAGAATGCACTGCATTGTCTTTCGGAGATCTTTGTTCTTCATAGAGTGATCAAAGAACATCAATGGGACTATCGCTTCGATCTTTAACGATTGAAGAGTCAAAATACGGACCGGACAATGAGCTTTTAGCATGTCAAACAATGCCGCTGTCACTCTAGCATCATTTCTACACATGTACGAAGTATGAGTCTTAAGAACGAACTGCCGCTCGGAAGCCCAAGGGGAACTCTCCATGCTATTATTGGCGTTGAGACTTGCATCTCACCGGACCCATAACGTCTATAGGCAGCCACTGGTCATGAAACAAGTCGTTAGCTCCTGTGAAGTTGGTTTACGTGTGATTATTGTTCACAATTCGCTATGATTCGCTTCACCTCATCACCTCTCTAACACAACACTATCCCACATGAATCCATGCCACGTCGAATTCCGCGTCACCCAGAACCTCACCTCATTCTTGCCCCCCTTCAACAAACTTCCCACGACAGGAAACTCAAAATATCTCCATTCGCCTGCCGTAGTCCCACTTCTGTACACTGACGGATCATTCAACAGCCCGGTAGACGGATCGCTGCCTGTGATACCACTCGTCAGATTCCCAACTTTCACACCATTGACCAAGACCGTGGCACTGACACCCGTTGAATACCCGGCCAGAGAAACAATAAGTGTGGCGTTCTTTGGAGAAGCCGGCGCGTCAAATGCAATTGTCCAGTTTCCCAGCTTGGATTGCGCAAAACACCACTCGCTGGTTTTGGACTTGCCATATGTATAAGTTATATTTGAAGGGCATAACTCAGACACGCCATGGCCATACGGTGAGCCGCCATAAGCGAAGCCATAGCTCGTGCGGTCGAAATCACCAACTTGGAAGAGCTTCTTTTTGCGAGATATTTGCCAGGTAAGAGTTTTTAGATCCGTGGTTTTGGATTTGCGGACAACAACGTCGTTCTGTAGGAATGTGGTGGTTACGTCGGCGATCTTACTACCGTTTGACCATGCTTGTAGTCCATATGACCCAACTCTCACGTCATCGAACTCAAATTCTCCATGCTCATTCGCGTATCCAGTATAGTAGTAGTCAGAACCCATATCTATTGCGGTTTTACTTGGGTGATTATCACCGAGGAACACAGCTGCATTGGTTGCTGGGCGACCATCCGAGAGCGTTAGCCTACCCTTGACTTTGCCGCGAGTCTGGTATGCCGTGTTGTCAAACCATTTATATGGCCAGCCTGCGAATTCTTTTTTCGAGCGTTTGGTGACATCTGGAAGCGAACCGTCATTAAGATACCAGAGCCAGGGACCCCAAATTTTGCCACTAGGGAAGACGTCAACTGCTGAAACTTGAAAGTGCGTTCCGTGAATCATGTTCAGCTGAACCGCGTCCCCCGTTGCGGATTCGCGGTGGACCTTTAGTATGTCAGATATGTAGTTTCGAGATATTATGCTTCAAAGAACGAACTTACCATCAGTTCCTGCTTTAGATGATTACCGTTGTAGTAATCCTTTCCAGCATTAATGTACCAGCTTCCAAACCCTTTACCATAAACACCATAGTAAGACTGTGTTCTGACCCAAGATGTCAAATCATACTTTGTGATATATCCAGTTCCATCTGGCTGAAGCCACGTCTCATCCTGTACCTTGTTTGCAGGTCGAAAGTCGCTGAGGGGTGGCAATGGCTCATCTCTTAAATCTGTCTTGCCACGCGGGAAAGTCGTGTTATCAAGGCGCCAAAGGGTGCGGAATTCGCCCAGTGTAGGCAAGTTGCTGTTCTCAAAGTACTGATAGGCACCTGCGAGTCCGGCGACGATGACCCAGTGCATATTTCCCTCAGTCGCAGTGAAGGATACATCAATATAAGAAAGACCATCGAGGATATCTCTTTTCACGATTGATGCCGAGCTCCAAGACAAATCGTTCGCTGCGCCATCTATTCCAAGTTGTTAAATTTTGGCTTTGGTAGGAAGGAAGATGAAGGTGCCATACTGTAGCTAACATAGTGTCCAACTGCATCACCAACACAGTCATGGTCTTTGTAAAATAATTTCACGCCATATTTCGCGCCTTGCGTCACGTTCCAGACCCCATTGCCAATGACCCAAGTCTGGTTACTTAGTTGTTTCAGGAACGGCGCTGAGGGCGTAACTTGGCTAGTCTCGGATGGGAGCGCAGATATTGAAGTGATGCACCAAGCTGCAAAAGCCACAAGGAACTGCATTCTGGAGAATACTTGTGGTCGTTCGCTGTACTTTTATGGCAATTCTTCGTATTTCAAAGCGTGCGAAGCAATTCAATTCGTGATTAGAAAACATCGTAGCTTTTATAGGTACTTTGCGTCACTGTGCTAAAATTCCCATATGTCAGGGCAAACCACCGAGCAGTGCCTGCATACCGACCCATTCTGCCCTTCTCTCCCCATAGGAACAAAGAGAAAAGCATGGGTTATGATATGTGGAAGAAAATATCCCCATGGGGCCCCGCAAAATACGATCCACAGATTTCATAGTCTTTGTATTGAATCCGGTAGATATTCTCCCGAGAAGTGCGATTCTTCCCGCTCTACCAGGGGTAGGCAGGTGGGAATTTGTAACTATGTTTGCAAGTATAGAGAGCATTGAAGTTCTTAGAAGTTCTGGCAGCATTCAAATTGACCTAAAATAAAGGTAGCACACCATGGAGCAGAAATTCTGTCCTTGGAGGTCTGTTTAAACGTATCACGGGGTCTAGTCAATTATTAACCCCAATTCACTGCCGCAATCGTCAACGGGCTCGACCACTAAGGCTTAGCCATTGACTCGCTTATTTCATGGACCCTTTTTCGAATGTTGGATCGAATTGAGGTAGAAAGTAAAAGCAAAGAGGACGTGGTAAGCCAAACCAGCATTTACTTGGAACCAGATATTTTTAAAGGGCGATGTTTATGCTGAAGTCACTTGATAGTGACTTGTGATCGAGCTTGGCTTGATTTTCATTGCAGGCCTTAAATATTTACCTCGCCAAGACAAAAGATTGCTCTAATCCGTTCTCAGAGCTTATGGATATATGTACACATGCCGATAGTGATTTCCTGTGAAGTTTACTTCGTCTCTCCAGGAAGAACAAACTACTTCCGCCATTTCTTAGAACTCTAAGAGTGGAGCAGCACAGTAGACTAGGCAGTCACCTTGGCCCTTTGTGGTGCGGGGACGGCAGCGGCTCCTTGGGCTACTGTGCTGCGCTGCCTTAGACGACACGCGTCAAAAAAAGATACTGGGAGATGTATATATAAGAACCAGTGTCTCTTATTTGAGCAATGATTTGTTTTGGTGTGAGCGTGAGGGTTTAAAAACTCGAGTTGCTGAGTGCAAGTGCACATTGAATTCCCTTTGCAGTCTTTTTCGTTCTCATTTTCACGTGGCTTTATTTGAATTGCAAGTACTTCGTGTCAAGGAATTCTCCATCGATTACCTCTGATGATGTGTTAGCTTGGATGATTCATCAGTATGAACCCACTTAGCTGGAGTATTAACAACTATGACTTTGGGAGATATTGGACCTTGTTAGATTTGCCTTCTAGTGAGTAGCTAGGCTGCGCAGGCTGAGCAGGCTAAATTACTATTTCTACCCGGAATATAAGAACAATCAAGTGAAACCAGGTCTTGCAGATCTATTGGGGGCTGGCAAACAGAGATCTCCAAATCCTGACGTGGCGAAATCCATCCATTCATTGGTCTTGTAGAGCGCGAAAGTCACTTGGGATTTGTACCATCAGGTTTTGAGACTTGAGGTGCTTCTATTCATATCTCTAAAAAAAAAAACCCCAGTCAACAGTCTGTTGTCGATCAATGGTTACAGATTCTTTGTCTGACTAACCGTAGCCAAACGCCTCCTATTATACTGTACTTCGAACACTAGACAGAGTTGTCGGCCACCGGCTTAGCAGGCTCCCTATAGATGGATATGGAACATATACACATGACCAAGTCCAACTTTTGTGTAAAGTAATGGAAATGGTAAGAGGTTCCACTGTCTCGTCTCACCTCATTAATACTATCTCACCATTCTTCAAGCTTCATCACTATGGTGCGCCTCGTTGTGCAAGCTTCTCAGAAGGAGGTGAATCAGACTGGTGGTCTGGTACGAGATCGTATCTCGATCGATTGAAGAGTCATCAGTGCCTCCCCACTGTTGGATCTTGGACTCAATGCAAACGTCTTTATTCGGAAGAGGCTTTTCACTATACGAAGTACACCTTTGCTCAGCACACCTCGAGTGACTTGGCGCACAGCAGCTTCACCCTTGAACGAAAAATCCCGGTACCCTGTCTCAGGCGGCCCAACCGGTGACGCTTGTGGCTTTTCTATTAAGTATCATCTCGGCACAACTTTGTCAGCCATGATGGCTGTCAGCCAGCAAGAGCAATTGGCTTGTAAACCTTCTCGTTTTCATCTAATTGTGCATATCATCCAATGACGGCGTCGGTCGTTTCGCGCAGGGAGTGCTCGGTCGCTGGATGGCACGGAAATATGTTCGGGGATATAACTGCGGGGTAGCTTTGGATGGAGGACTGCAAGTCGTCAGTAGCTTGCGTATTGGCCAGCTCAATGCCTGCTCTGGCTTTCTCTCTCTCTCACTTGCTGTCGCCCTCCCTCTCGGGTGTGTGGTTCGTACTTCGTATATTGAATATCCGGGGCGGCGGGCGATCTGCTAAGGCACGTTGGAGCTAGGATGGGAGCTCGCAATGCTTATGGGTGCTTGTGGTTGTGCTTGCGCTTGCTTATGGTTGCTTGTCTTGGGTCGGCAGGGAATCGACATGGGATTGGGTGTGTAAATGGTTTACGAAGTAGAAGTATGTTTACTTCGTATCGTCAAAGGGTGCGGTGTTAC
>Ga0247734_1000342_pt1 | contig 41267 bp, 35 predicted proteins | sample UWRJL103311B2_FD_180933 | JGI IMG/M metagenome (GOLD analysis project Ga0247734, IMG submission 180933) | Plant litter microbial communities from Arlington Agricultural Research Station in Wisconsin, United States - UWRJ-L103-311B-2 | ecosystem: Environmental > Terrestrial > Plant litter >...
ATTTGGATGATAATAATGGAGAGGAGCTTCGATGATTCGAGTGAGGAGAACCCGGCATTCTCATTCAAATAGTTTACATTTATAGTGGACAACCACATTTCAAGGCTTAAGTAGTGCAGATTTTCATAGTAGTAACTCCCCGTATAGCTTCTTTCCCTAATCTATAGATTTGAATACTACATTAGATCACTATAATCACCACCTGCTTGGGACAACTCCTCCTTATGACCAAAGCGCTCAGATAAGAAGCATTCGAGCAACGTGAACAGTGCTTTGGATGTGCTACTTCAGTGGAGGATGCCAATTTCTTTTTTTAAAAAAAAAGAAATGTATTTCATAAATTTATCTTTAGAACAGTACAAAGTGACGAATAAAAGGTGCAAATGTTTGAGGGGTTCGCTATATAGAAAGTTTTGAGTCGGGCCCTTGAGAAGTTGTGAGAAACTACAGGAAGCGAGGATGTTGAGAATACGAAAATCTCAGCGAAAGTGCACAAAAGAGTATTACCCAATCTTTAATTCATCTCTTTAAAATACAATTTAAGAAGTGAAGGTCTCAATACCCAGCAATCCAATACCCAGCAAACGTAAAAGTCAAATTATCTTCACAAAAGTTCCTACAGCCAACCTATCCTATCCTATACTTCATCCGTCATCATATTGCTCATTTTGGTCTTCCAGCATAACTTACTTCCCTGCTGCGAGGTGCTGCAACTTTCCTATCTTGTAGTTCCTGATCTCCATTCATCATGCTACCATTTAAGCTTTCAATCTCCAACACGCCGTTGCTCTTCCAAGGCCAGGCCTTCACTCCTTCGCGCTTCGCTTTCCTTCCCGCTCTGATGAACCATGGGGGGCTACCGCTATGCGGATTTATAGTCCAATACTCAGCGTTATCCGCATCTGGAGGCTCAATTCTGCCATTTGTGATCTTTCTTGTAAGAAATATAAGGCCGTTCAGAGATGTGTAGCTAAAAAGTCCTGCGATGAGACCATAAGACACAGAGTACGTGAAGGGCATAGTAACCATGGTGATGAACGCAGGTATAGCATCCCCAATATACGACCAGTTAACTGAAACGATTTGACGCATCATCATACAGCCTACCAACATGAGAGTACAACCTGTAGCCCAGGGGGGGATAGATGCGAAGATTGGCGCGAAGAAAATAGATATTAGAAAACAAGTCCCGGTAGTCATAGCTGTTAGTCCTGTACGGCCGCCTTCTGTGATACCAGCGCCGGATTCAACGACCGTGGTAACAGGTGAGCAGCCGAAAAGAGAACCGATTGAGATCATTATTGCATCGGTGCAATAGGCAAGGGTTGATCGAGGGAAATCTCCGCTATCAGGATCCACGACCCCAGAAAATCGTGCCATAGAATAGAGGGTCGCCGAAGCATCAATAATATCGACATAAAGAAAAGTGAATAATGCAAGGATAAAGTGGCGATTTGCACCTGCAATATTCCAGTCTTGGGCGACTAGGGTGTCCTTTATCGGGTGGAAGTAAACTATATGTTTGAAGAAATCGAAGCGAGAGTTCCCAGAACGATTATGTGGGAAGTAGGTGAATGGTGTATCGCGGCTGTTAGGTATTTAAGTAGCCAGAAACAATTGATAGGGATGATTCATTCAACTTACGGCCACGAAAGAATTGAGACAACAGAAATTCCTATTAGGATGGCTGCCTTGAACTTGTATGCCATAAGATAAGCCGTCAGAACACCGCCACACATTATTCCAATCCACATCTATCAAGCTGTTAGGAGGCATTTTGTAGGAGAGAGTTGACCGACAGCTGGATTCGTCATCTTATGACTCTTGCAGACGCCATTAAATGGATCTCGATACACAGGCGGACAACCTCCGATCTCAGTCGGAGTGGGAAATGATCCTGTGACCAAGCCAATGCCAGCTGAATATGACATGCCAATCATTGTGAGAAACAAGCCAATTCCAACACCACTGGCAACCTTGATCGACGCTGGTATTATTTTGACAAGCCATTGCCGCATACCAATTAGCGAAAGAAAGACAAAAATAAAACCTTCGACGAACACTGCTGTGAGAGCAGTACTATATGCAACAGACCCACTTCCATGATATCCAATCACCTGGTATGTGAAGTATGCATTCATACCCATTCCAGGACTGCGAATCGTCAGTAAGCCATCGAGTTTAAGAGTTCAAGAACATACGAACCCGATGGCAACAGGAAGATTTGTCAAAAAACCAAACGCAATCGACCCAAGTCCTCCTACAACAGCAGTTGCAGTGATCATATCGCGGTTGATTCCTTCAGTTGTTAATTTCATTCATAATAATTGGGACGGCACCATCTCACCTATAACACATGCTTCATAATCTGGGTTGATGGTGCAAAGAGGGTCATTTCCAGTTTTATCATGGCATACGCAATTACCCCCTGACTCTCCTATGATGGAAGCCTTTCGTTGTCAGCAGTGCAACTAAACTTTTGAACTCTAGCCTTACATTGACAGCGATTATATAGGCCATTGTGAAAAACGTAGTGAGCCCGGCACGAATCTCAGTTAGAAACATTGCACCTTTGCGCGCTTTTGGCTTTAAAAGTTTAGCATTGCAGCATGAAAACATGTGAGTCTTACATGACCGGATCCATCTAATCGAAATACTCGTCCGAAAGTAGACTTTGATATCTTTGCGTCAAACGCATGGACTGATTTCACGATGGGCTCCATTCGAGATGGCAGGGAATCTTCACGAAGAGGAAACGTGGAAATCTAAATGAAGTTATAACAATTAGCTCTCAGAGAAATATTCGAAAATTCCTTCTCAGACTTCATAATTGAAGAATTTTCATAATGAAGGACCAGAAGTAAGCGTGACACCGCGTCCAAAGACCCGTGGCACAAAAGAACTTCGGACTTGAGGCCAGCCAGCATTAAGGCCAGTGATAACTGGTTTTATACTTTGTCCCACAGTCCGGAATCCACTCAATTTCTTGGACCGAGTTTTATAGTACCTGTACAATAATGATAGGAGTAGCTAGTTATTGCTGTATTTAGCGAGTCCGAGACTTGTGTAAATTACTGCAAGCTGCCGTTCTACAGAAACGTAGGTACATCGATAGGAAGAAAGATGGTGGACTCAAGCACAACATGAGCGAACGGAAGACGACCGGGCCACATACGCGTTGTGACTAGCGTCAGATAATGCGCAGTGTAATACCTGAAGCGATCTACGTTTATTTTGAAAAGGGTCAGTCACTTCCACCATAACAGCATACTTAAGTATGTTCATTAAATTACTAGCTCAGTTTCTTGCCTAGCACTCCAAATTCAGGTGAAAACGATCAATCATACCTTGTTTGTAGTCCGGGTGCATAAAGTTGTGTTGAAGTTTGCAACTCGGCTTCGAGGCCCAATAAGTCCCAAGAATGTACTGTGCGACTATATTTTTAATCTCTTTACAATAGAATGTTGTACGATATGTGCTGCGAGTATCGTTTACCGTTCCTGGCATGTTCTAAGTGAGTACAAAGTGGAAACCCGGCCATGGTTTTTATTAATTCCGGACTTGCAGAATGCCGTGATCGAAATGGCTACTGTTGTGATTGTTGTAAAGTAATAGATGCAAGGCTTTGATGGTTAAAGATTAAAACGGAGTAAGCACATAAAATACATGCAAGAAACATAATGATTGGCGCCAAAGTGGTTATTCACTAAAACTCACCTAACACTGATTTTAAATTGTGAGTGATTAATGGTTTGTGTTAAGGTGGTGAATTTACAGATGATACAATGATACATGGAGGGATAGAGAAACCAAGAGAAACCAACGTCTGGCGTATTGACCGTAGCTTCGGATAGAGGAATACAGGAAGGTACAACAACCCAAGAACTAGGACCATGTCCACTTCCATATGCAAAAGGTTAGCTGATTTGAACAGGTCTAATCATTAGCCTAAACTCTGCTGCTCTTCTCGAGCTCCTCGGATCATCTTCTTTGATGCGTTAGGTGATTGTAATGTGTCCAGAGTCCCACAAGCTCACCGCCATCTGCTCTTTCCATTGATTCGTTTGTAGTATAATACTTTTGTGCAATGGTTATGCGATCATGATAGCAATTAATTGGTTCAAATAGGAAATGTGCGGCGGACTGCAGCATTAAACCCGTCGAATCCTTGTCCAGTATAGTAAACTCTTAGCTAGTTATCATGTGCTTCGTCAAGTAATGGGGCTTTCTGCTCTGTAAAATAAGGGAAACTCCTTATTTCTATGACTCTCTGCCATGGTGCCATGTGGGAAAATTCCTCCTTTGTGTGTTTAATTGGCGATTGTGTTTTCAAACGGAGAGACGACTTCCCCCACTACATTTATTTAATATAACCTTTACCTCATTCTCCTGGCTTGGAGGCTTCCCATCTCATCGACATTATTTCATAGTTGGGTTTTAATACAGCATGTTTGACGTGTCATGGAACGATCCCACTCGGGAAACTAGGGGCCAGCGGAAAACGAGAAAGGATTCCCGCGCAAACGGTCTCTCACGAGGTTCTTCAATCAGGAGTTCTGGATCGAGCAATTCAAAGGCTTCAAAAAGTAGTGATTCAACCTCAGCAGTACCCAGACCTGCTTTCTTCGGTGGATTTGCCATATTTGGCGGAAACAAGAAGTCGGATCTAACTCGAAGTGGCTCTCAGTCAAAGCTGTCCTCAGTACCATGCGAAGAAAGAGCTACAAAAAGACTATCTAATTATCTTCCTTCCCAGGATCTAGCATTTTATGCACGACCACCTCCTTCAAACACCATCCGTCGTGAAAGTACAGATACTGAGGAACATCCAGATGGTTAGTTCAGCTTCAGATATTTCCATCTCGGTCTAAAACGATATAGGCTCTATTTTTTCAGGAAGAACTGGCCGTTCAGCAAATACGAATTCCAATACCAACTCTACTTGGAGCGCTGGTACGGAACCACCCCCTACTAGCCAACCAATGCAACCTCTCAGTCAAGCTTCGTATGTGACCCAGAGCACAGAAGTCACGATCTGCAAGAGGGATAGTGTCAATGCACTTGATCAAACGGCAACAAGTGTGCACATATCCTCCGCTGGCACAATGCCAATTCAGATACACGATTCTTCGAAAATGTAAATATTCCCATGTCTATATTCATCAATCACTAATTGCAATAGCTCTCCATCCTCCGAGACGTTTGACTTTCCAGTTGCAAAATCTCAGCTTGCAGCAAAAGTCCACAGACAAATTCTCCGAGAAGACATTCAGTTGAGCCCCAAAGGGTTCCCAGTAATAGTCAGAAATAAGAATGGTGATACATGGCGTCCACCTGATGCCTGGAAATGCCCTATCTCTCCAACAGATGGGGTTGGAGAACCCCCAACAACACCAATAATAGCCACTGTACGACAGCGTACGTCGAGAGAAAAGAAACCCTCCTCAAGCCAGTCTGACTTAGCACATTTACGTCGCAGCATCCGAAGAATGGAAGCTGCAAGTGCCAAGATTATGATAGAACGCTTAAAAGAGGAATGGATCGAAGTTGCTGATGCTGCTGTATATAGAGAACTGGAATTGGAGAAGCAACTGTGGATGCTTTGCGCCTTGAGATGTTTGAATAAAAAGAAGGACCTTCACCTAATTAACTCGCCATCTCTGGGAAATTCAGTGACTCCAAAAGTCCTTTCCCTATACGAAAACCATGGTTTGTCTTCCGGTATCAAATTTAAAGGCTTGATTTGACCTTCTTAGCATCTGCGTCTTTTCTCTCCGCTATCTCGGTGGGACATGAAGTTCACCATTTGTCTCCGGCGCCGTTGTCTCCACGGTCCTACTCCAACGTTCATCCTTTAGCGATTCCAAGTCCTGCTTCAACGTTACCATATGCTTCGAGCATTTTCAAAGCCATCCATGCCTTCTCCATTCCCATCCAGCTCCCATCAAATTCCCTTCCTGCTGTGCTACGGGAGTGCCATAGAGCTCTCATTCCCGGCGGAACACTACATCTTACAATTGTGGATCCATCACCCCTTCCGCCAACTCTTGGCCCAAATCTTCGTACTTGGCTCGATAATTATCTTCTCATAAATCTGGAGCGACAGTTTCGATGCATGAACCCCTCTCGTCTCTTTCCAATCTGGCTTTTGGATGCTGGACTTCGCGCTGCAGGCTCGACTATTGTCACTACAAATTTCCACGCTAGCCCTCCTGGCTGCTCTTCTCCAGACAGCTCCAAGAGCTCTATCGATGGTTTCATCATCACTAATGGGGGGCGAGAAGTGGAAGAAAAGGGCAAGACTCTAACAAAGTTTGATGGAAGACGAGAATTGAAGAGCCAAGTGGGACGCATGCTTTGGCGAGAGACTTGGGGTGCATTCGTAGAAGGAGACAAGTGGTGGTGGGAAGATGAAGCTATTATTGAAGAGTGCGAGCGTTTGGGTACAGTATGGGAATATGCGGTCATTGAAGCGGTTAATGAGTGAGTTTTTATGTTTCAGTTAGTATGCATTTACAACTACCTATGCGAACTTTGTCTGCTTTTGTAAGATTACGGTATCCAGGGCCTTCTGTGGAAGTAAAGACTGATTTGATGTTGGATGAGGTTCGATAAAAGTGTATTTAGTATTTTTAACTAGCGAGACTATTACTCATTGCCCCTTTTACTGGTCCCTTACCTAACCACCTAAATAACTAGCCGAAATTACATGTCTGGAAATTTGCTTAGATCGCTCGTTTTTGATATTTTAAACAGCGATTGTTAAAACTAACGATTCTAGTGTTTCACGTGCTTTAGATAAAGCGTACCTCACCTAAACGACTCCTGGATCTTTGCAAGAATATTGCTTGGCAAACCAACAAACGATTTAACCGATTTTCATAAATGTTTTATTTGCATAACTTCGTTAAATAGGCGTTCCCCGTGTAAACACCACCAAACCGTAATAACACCGTAGTATAAAACACGCATGTTTCGCTAAGGTATGCCAAGCAAATTAAGCGAACGACGCAGCCCCTGCCTTGCGTATACGTTGTATATAGAGGTAGACTGAGGAAACCCTTGCCTTGTAGTCTTCTTCTGCTTCCTTATTCAGCGCACGCCATCATTTGCAATGGCCCGAACAAAACAAACTACGCGCAAGTCAACAGGTGGCTATGAACCTCGGCCACCTATACGCGAACAGTGGTAAGACCTATATTCTAGCAAACAAGCTACCCTTAAACTAATAACTATTTACCTAGCCATCGCCATCGCCCGCCAGCAGGCTTATGCTATTACGCGGGGGGAGGGAAGGAAGACCATAAACCAACATCAAGAAGTGGGCGACATTCTCTGCGCCAAGACACTCACGGCCAAGATAGAGCTTCCTCAAAAATAATAGCCAACTTTAAAGACGCTAAAGATTTCCCTCACTTTGTTAAATTGCCTCCGGAAATCCAAAAAATAGTGTGGGAGATGCTAGCTGAAGAGCCACGCGTTGTTGCTGTTAACACCAAAACCAACAGCGGGCTCCGTTCATTTATTCCTTCGATTCTGCATGTGTGCTCTGAGTCCCGAGATGTGGGTCTAAAGCACTATACTCTTGCCTTTGGATCACAACCAATCAATCAACAGCGGGCCAATCATACGATAAACATACTACCGCCGAGAGTCTATTTTAACTTTGAGCGCGACACATTGTACTTCCGAGAGAACTGGAATAAGAACGTCGAGGGAGCCTGGTGTTGTCTTTCGCAATTTCGCAAATTGGTAAATGAAAACGACTTAAAAAGGGTGAGGAATGTGGGGCTCGATGTCAATGCTAGGGTGTGCTCGTTGGAAAAGAGTGGTAATTATTCTCACCTTGCTAACTTTGCACTTTGGGATGCGCTTGAGATTCTGTATCTTGGTTATGAAGATGCAAGGCTAGGAAGTGATTGTCTAATTAGGTTCAGCGCGCTGGAGAGTAAGGATTACAAATATTATATGCAGAGATATAAGATGAATCCTTGTTGGAGACATATGCGGTCGTTGCCACAGGATGTTGATGAAGCTGTGGAGTATTTGAGAAATGAAGTGCCGGTTATGTATCATGGGAATTGGAAGAAGCCGGATTGGTTTCTTAAGAAGCTTGAACTTGTAAGTATTAAACAATTGTAAATTGGGAAGAATAAAATGGTGAATTCCCAAGTTCATCATCTCTGTCTACTGGCTATACTATAATATCTGTTATCATCTATCGCAGCTATAGCTATCATACTATATTATCATCACTGCCTAAACTGGCCTCCTGTTAGCAATTTTAGATGAATGAGGAATAGTTTGTAGAATACCCTTGATCATTGTTGCTAATCTTTTACTCATACAAGCTGCTGATAGGTAATGAAAGACTCAGAATCTCGTTTAGTACTGTACTGTAAAATCAAAGAAGCAAGGTTTGAACCTCTTGAGTCGAATGTCGAAAAGATGTTATCATTCAAGGCTGTTTGTCGGCTTGATTTAGCTGTCTCAAATGACTAGGAGCAGGCTTCGCCAAAATTAGTGGTCAGCTGGAATTTATAAACTAGATGCGCAGCGAACTTATCCCAATGGACTTTGCATAACTTTAACACCATTAGGATATGTATTATTTGACTACTAATTGGGTATACAACTGTGTAACTGTTTCAAGTAACTAAATACCTGGCGTCATAATGTTTTGTTAAGATATATTTCAGTAATATAGAAAAAATGAGGTAACCACCAGCTAGACATATGATGAATTAGGACCAAATGAAGCTGCTTTACCAGATCATATCTAGGAGTAGTAGATCAAATGGATTCACCAGGAATACAGCAAACTTGTTCTGTATTATTGTATCGAGCTTTGTATTGAGATGGTAGGGATTACACTCTAATCTGTAGGGAATTTCGCTGTGCTCTATGGCTGATTCTTGTAAATAACCTTCAACCAAATATGTCTCTTATCCTTTTGTTTGGCGAACTAGCAGCCAAGACTAGTTGTAATATCACGTGACTTATACATGTGCCTGGAATCAACTACACGTGAGCATTTTCCCCAACCGACACTTCTATGTCTGGTATTCTGACCAACAACAAAGATCTTCCTTGCCAAAACATATACGATGGGCTTTTACGCAGCTGAGACTAGCCGGTTGTGGCTACAATTACTTTCTGTAGACGATCACTTGGATGACTACCACAAGATTATGACCGAACCAGAATGCCTTGCCTGGTCGTGAGTACTTTTCTTCGAATCTCTCAGACGCTCTATATTGGCTTTGTTTTGACATAGCTTGGTGCCACTAACTCTTATAACTGCAATAGTAAAAGATCTGTGCATACCTCATTGGAGGAAACCCGACAGCTTATTTATATATCCACACCTACTGACATTGACCCGTGGAAGAGAGTTTATGCAATACTACTGCGTCCAGAGGCTTCGAAGCAGTCATCAGATTCAACTACGCCTACTGAATCAGAAAAGCCACGGATGATAGGCGTGCTAGGAACACCACACGAACTTGAACTTTCATATAAATTACATCCTGATTTCTGGGGAAGGGGTTACATGAGCGAAGCTTTGAAAGCTTTCATCAATCTTTTCTGGGAAGGCACGTTCACTTTTAGATCCGCTGGTAAACAATTTGCTAACAGCGTATGCAGAGAATATAACAGCGGGCTATCTTCGTGCATTCGCAGACCCAGAAAATAACGGCAGCGTTCGGGTTCTGCACAAGGCAGGCTTCAAGGATACTATTACTTTGGAGGCTCAATACATACGGTCCAAAGATCAGAAGTCTGGGAAAAGAAGCGCATTCAAGGTATTTTGGCTGGGAAGACCCGGGACATCCGAGTCTCCAGATGATAGATCATTACATCCGAGGTTAGGCGTTAACGATGAAATTCACGACGAGTTGAAAAAGTCGATCAAGGATATGTTTTATCAGTGAAGAAAATGAAGAAGGTTGGCATGAAGGTGTAGATTTGATGTTTTAACCGTGCCTTACCTCTTGATTGGCGAGTGCATATAGGCTCTTGCCTGTAAGCAGGATTTAGAGTCTGATGTTTAAAACAATGATAAGAATGCCATGTCTAGTGGATCTTATTTAATATTGTTATAAGAAAAGTAATCAGACCAGCCTAAAGCTTCGATCTTTGACTAATCATCATCGTAAAGGAAATAGATTCAGAGTTATAAATCCCATACCTCGCCACAACATTCAAAAGCCATCTGAGCATTACATCTTTTTCACAAAGCCTTACCCAGAGCTCCAAGCATGACTGTCACACCTGGTGCAGTAGGTGGAAGCACAAGTTGGCCAACATTGCCTTGAGTAACAACTCGGATATCAGAAGTAGAGCGGGAGTAAGTGCTCGAGCTACCAGCTCCAAATTTGAACCCAAAGATCGAAATACCACCGCCGACGTTTGATTGAGCGGTTCTAACGTAAGTGGACACAGATTGCCAGAGAGAGGCATCGTTGAAGGTGATTGTGACACCAACTTGGTACCCAACTAGAATCTTTTGTAGACGAACACTCCCCTTTAGGAAGCCCTTCCCATTCGGAAGGAGCTTTGGGTATAAGGTACGGAAATCAGGAACGTCCCTGGATTATTATTAGCTCAAAATGGTAGCTTGAGTGGTAAGGACACAAACCAAAACCCAGGGTTGACATTAAAGATCACAGGTGTGCCTTTCATCGTGATCGTGATAGTGACCTTGCTGTTGAATGAGCTGGTGTATCCGTTGAACGAGGTTTCAGATGATGAGCTGCTTCCTCTAGCGCTGAGGAAGGAGAACAGGCCACCCGAAGCCTGACTGACAGAAGTGGAATGTCCAAGTGAGGACCAATCCGAATAACTATAATCTGACATCGTCCAGCTAACGCTTGTGGTCAAACCCGCTCCACCCGTTCCGTTATACCAAGCATCGCATGCATTCTGGAAAGCTATGCATGGAATGTTAGCAATGAAAATTTTAACTTCAGAAGCTTTTGGAATAATATTAAGAGTAGTAAGGCATGCTCAGGAATAAGCTATGTCTTCTAACTCACAGATACATGGGCAGGAACTATTTCGCCACCCAGACTCAGTGTACTTACAGCCGCCCACTAAATATTGTGGCTTGTATGTAATGCCATCGGCTATGCCAAGTTGAGGAGCGTTGAAAGGATTGAATTGAACATTGTATTGCTTGGCATAAATTGGCATGTTATAACTGTAGAAGTCAGCGTTATGTAGAGCAAAATTGAGCTTTAGAAAACGCACCCAGGAACCTCTTGAAAGACATTCTCTGCATTTAGTTGAATATTATTTACGTCATCCGTCAGAATGTTGGCGAGTGGTCCATAGAGTGCCCTCTGATAAGCTTGGAGATTTGCTGTACGTTAAGAAGTATTAGTGTCGACTCTTCATGCCTAGCAGCAATAACAGACTTACCAGCAGCATTCTTCATAGCATTTTGATAAGAGATAAACAGAGCATCGTTCTGGGTCACCCAGGCAGAGAAAGCTTGCTTCGTTGCTTGTGCAAATGGATCATTCAGATAGCGAGAGTAGGCAATCGACTGTTGATTCCAGAAATTGCCCGATGCGGTAGCGTATGCAGCTTGACGTCTTTCAATTTCCGCCAACTGTGCATCAGTTGGTGGAGATGTACCAAGATCAGCAGATGAGACGTAACTAGACTAGTTAGCGAACGATCACTATTTGGTAGCTTGGACAGCTTACATATTCAAATTCTGGATATAACTGGGGCCTGATGGATTGAGAAGGGGCTCATTGGGCTTCTGCAGGGCATCTGCGAAGGTGAAGAGATCATAATTCTGAACAGCGAAAGGTACTGGACTTCCGCCACGAACAGCACTTGAGGATGGTGGAGTCACATAAACATAATCAACTCCCTTCACAAGGCCCTGACCGACAGTCAAGTAATCAGCAACAAATTTACCATAGGCCCGCCAAGCTAACAAAGTGGCATCATTAGAGCTAAGTTGACCTGAGGCGATGCTGACCAGAGGTAACAGATTAACCAAAAGATGGCCGGGAAACTGCATGTTGATAGACTTAAAAGAACTTGGAGACGATGTGAGTGACTTGATGGCGTGCTTGGACTTTTGAATATCGAGGAGGAATCTCTACATTTATACAACTTCCAAACATGCTCTTTGGGTTCGCTTCACTGACCATAAGAGACGAATAGTCATTCAATAATTTCAGAAGCTACCAACTCCGAAGTCCGGCGTAAAGAAACACCACACGATTTCCTAAACTGGAATCTTTCCAATCCACAAAGCAGCCCAGTATGTTCCGTACGAGCAACGTTCTGCTCTAAACGCTCGGTTGTCTGGCATATCATACTGTGCTGACCAGCTTGTTTTCCGCAGTTACAATATAAACATTCGTAAGGAGAAACCCACCGGACATGAGCAGACTATCCGCCTCATGCCCGACAGTATGCATATGTCAAATAGGGGCTGCTAAATGTTACAAGTAATTATTGAAGGATTGAAGGACTTTAATCCAGCTTAAGATGCTTCAGGGGAGAAGGAAATTACGAAATGGACCCGACAGTCTTCCGTTCAGGAACTAAAGAAATGACGCCTCAAGTCCAGCTGCCTAAGAAAAAAGAAAGCCAGAAAGTACCAGGCATACCATTGTCTATCTTGGGACGCATGAATAGCCTAGGTACATCTAGATCAGACCTTGGTGCTCATGAACGTTATTACCATGTCAATGTAAAGAGTAAGACAACAAAACAGCAAAAGGGCAAGGACAAGTAACAGCTACAATCAATCAGATTGATGCACGTAAAACCTGCAGCTGACTCAAATACCGTGGAAAATATAGCTTCGTGGCAAGATAGAGCATGAAGCAACACTGCTACAATGCTACAATAGCATCCCCCCCAGCAATTACTTTTGTCATGACCGAAGTCCGAGTAGGGGTAGAACTGACCGAGTAGGAGTGGGAGGTATTCGACCTAGCACTGGCACTCCTAACGAAGCTGACTATAGATGCAAGTGCATGCAACGTTTTCCTAACGACAATGCATCGAAGTCTGCAACCGAACGAGCTGTCTATATTAACGCTCCTATTTTGAGCTGCAGAACCGTTGAGCCTAAATAACCGACTTCCTTGGCTATGCTTGTTATTTGTTGCGAGCGAATGATGAAGCAGATGGACCTTCTCTGGCGTGACTGGCGTGTGAGCTGAAGAGGAAGCCCGAAGCCCGTGAGAAGCCATATATTGTACCATACATGGTGGAAACGGTGAAATGCGGGTGCGGAACGCACGCGAACTGGCGGTGGGCGAGCGAGCTGTGCGTAGGCTTAACCTTTATTGGATTGCATAAAGTGAGCGAGCTGGTTTGTGACTTCTTTCGGGTACCTGGACTTTCACCTCAGGACCCTGAATGTTGGTTCGGGGAATTTTGCCGAAGGCACATCACCCCGGATTCTACTGAACGAGGACATGATCGGCCAAACCCACTGTCCGTCGTGCATATCGTTGCAGAGCCTCTTCATCTACGTATTATTTGTTTTCAGTTGGGATCATTGACTACAATGTTCTCCATAATGTCAACGTTCGTTTTCACTTTGGAGTTTGGTCCATGTACTCAGCTCTACAAATCCACGATCAAAAGTCGGTATAAGATGAGCCTTGAAGTTGTGGATATAAGCTGTTAGCGCGAGCATTTAGCGCTTCTCTCTTCCTTTTTTATAATGTGCGCTTTGCTTCTCACTTCTCACTTGACCGTTTGCCAATGGCTACAAGATCGTATTCGGTCCCGGCCGGTTCCTTCCCCGCGCCTCCCCCCGAATATGTGCATTTTGATATACAGCTGTCACTATTCCCACTTAATGCACCCTCCAACAAATCAGAGTAGCCTACAAGCATGATTTTGGTATCCTGGATAGTCTTGGAAGGTATCATAGCAGGATGTAACCTCTGTCAGATGTGGATGGCTCTCAAATGTACGGTCCGATACAACATAAATGCACATATTTGTTGCCATCTCGTGGCCATTTGAGGCACCACCCTAGAATGATGCCTTCGAAAAGTAGTCCAAAAATATGGACATCCTTGAGGTTTCTATGGGAACTGCAACATCGTTTCCTTGTGAATGAGGAGAAAAAAAGCCACGGGTACCAGAATTCTACTTAGCTTACTTGTACGAGCCCAGGTCGAACGGGTTTTTGCTAGACTCAAAAGCCTCGTGTGATTCTTTATTGATGTAGCAAACATATTGAGAGGAATAGTTGTTAGCTGAAGTCAACGTCAACGTGGTCTCACTATACTGAAGTGATTTCAGCTAGACTCATGCACTATATTTGCTCAAATTATTGTGAGACGCACCGTCACTTGACTAAGATTTCGGTAACATAAGCCTTTATGTCGTCGCTGAAAAATCGATTCCATTTGAATCAACTTATGGTACTGGAAAAATCGAAAACATACAAACGCCCCATAAATCACGACCCAAAGAATGACACACACACGTAAATGTTCATTCCACTTGCCAACCATCCCTTCCACACCCAAAACCCCTCAATGCCATCTTGCCTAAGTTTCGCTTGCAAGACACGTTTGCTATGTCCCGTGGGAACCCCCAAACACCATCCCAATGATGATACACTGAGCCAGAGAACGAAAATGCTTTGCCATGTATGCTGCCCATCCCGAATTTCCAAGCACACCCAGCCTCATTCGCGAAACAAATACACAATTCCGGCTTGTACTTTAATCTCTACGATCTCTCCTTGACGAGGTGCCAAACTCCGGTTCAGGAAGAGATTTCTTTTCCTTCCTCCCCTTGACAGAGAATTCGATCAGTAGCGACAAGTGATCGCTGGGAAAGTGGTAGTTGGGAAATCCAGGCACTCGCTTCATATACTCGTCATCAACCTTTCCGAGTAGAGTGATGACCTCAAGTGCATTGGTAGAGAAGAATACATGATCAATTACGCCTTTGAAACCAGGAACGTAGTTGGTAAAAGTGAGGGCATCCGGACCATCATCAAGGAGACTGTATGCTGAACGGAGAGAGAAGGGATGCTCTATGCCGTCACGAGTTATGTTTCCGTACGTGTGTCCCTTCAGATCCCTATGATCTGCGGGTACGTGCCCAGTAGAAAGAAGCTCATAAACACTAGACCCTGCTGTGGAATTGAGATCAACACATAGGAGTAGAGGCAGCTGCGTGGGGGAGCTGTACTCCTGGGATGGTGCAGGCTCAGGTGGCGGCGACGGGGGAGCGCCATCCATCTCTTCTGAAAGCTTGTATATCTTTTTGTCCTTGCACGCTGGCCAGCGGGCATATTTCTCTGCCTGTTTGTTGACCTGGTCCATGAGGATGGCAGTCTGTACTAACTTGACATCCGGAAAGGCTGGGTCCCAGTATAGATGGCCATTGGCCACAATCAAACGACTACCAGTAATGCGATTCTCGAAGAAGGTTAAGACTGCCATCTGATCCTTTGGCATTACTCTGTTGAAAACATCGGGCTGACCCTTCATATCTGGTCTATTGATTGCGATGGACTGGAAGTCTATCAAAAACTTATCCAACAATATATATTTGCTTTGCTTGTAGAAGGTGGCACATCCATCCACCAGCTTTGCATCCTGTACAGACATGGTCTTGGCACGAGCCTTGGGCCAGAAAGCGCCTTTATAATCTCGGTAAGCCAACTTCACACTGAAGAATTCATGAAAACTGTCCACATCCACCTCCTGCATACACACAATGTCGGCATCTGCATTTTCGATCTCCTGGAGAATCACATCTCTTCTGAAGCTCCACTCGAGAGCTCGAGATGGAGTATAATTGTACTGTTCGCGAGTAGCATTGTCACACAGAATGTTGTAAGTGAACACCTTGAAGGAATCGTGGGGATTTGATGATGATGGATCTGCGATGTCTAGAATTTGTCTTGGTTGCGGGGGAAGTGGCACTATAGGATAAGTTAGTAGTGCTTATAGCAATTTAGTTGGCGATCTGACCTGGCGCTGATTCTAACAAACGTTTGATCAATGATTTGGTACCATTCTGCATAATCTCTTCTACTAAATCCTTCGCTCCTTCATTTTCGTTGAGTCCAAGGTACTCTAATTTATACAATGACCCTAACTCTAGGGGAATTGTTGAGAGTTTGTTATTGAAAGCTAAAAGTGTTTTCAAAAACACACACATTCCTAACTCCGGTGGCAACTGAGTCAATTCGTTATGCGAGACATCGAGGTGATACAGGTTTCGCAGCTCGCCAAACCACGAAGGCAGCGCACGCAGCTTGTTGGAGCCTAAGTAAACCGTGCCTAGGAATTTGAAGTCGAAAAGGGCCCGTGAAATGATTCGAAGATTCTGTCCAGTCAAATCGACCCCATTCCAGTCTTGACGAGTGAGAGTTGGGTCAACTTCGTTAGATACCCTCGTGTTGTTATGTATCTCTATTTTAGGGGCGTTGGGATCATCGGACGACGTTGCAACAGTGGCTGGCTGGCGATTATCTCCAGATTTTGTTCGTGCCCAATAATGAGTGTTTCCACCTAAAGCCGCCTGATGCGCTTCTTCCGTAGTTTTGTGATACTCTCCTATCTGTTCCCAGTGCTTGCTAACTGCAATCATTTCTCCTCCTTGAGTTGCAGTTCCGTGGCGCATCGTAGCAGCTGGAACAAAATTGGGCGTCGTGCTGTTCAGTCCAGAAGGATAGTTCGTGTGATGACCCATTATGCCTCCATTGCTCGCAGAAGCACTGGGAGTGTTCTGCTGTATACTTGAGTGCTGCTGGGGATGCTGTTGTTGATGTGTGTTTGTTTGCTGGTAGTTATTATACATATTCATATGCTGTTGCTGTTGCATCCCCCTCCCACCTCCTCCGTTGACGCGTCCATGCTGACTTTGCTGATGGCTCTGGTACATTGCGTAGGGGTTGTGTGCAGGAGAATGGGAATCTGGAGACCGTGACGGGGAAGGTGTGTCGTTGACGAATGGAGAGCGTGTATTATTCGGAGGAGTGCTGTTGCGAATTATCTGATGTCGAGGATGCTGGGGCTGGCTTCCTTGTTGTGGATAGAAAAACCCAGCAGCAGCTTGCTGTGAAAACCTATATGGATCCGCCATTCAGTTGATTTGATATATGGTCGGGAGGCTTTGGCTCGGACACGAGCACAAGCCGGGAGGGTTATATAAACGCCTGTAGCAGGCGGAGGTTCGTGGTCTGGATTCGAAGCCTTCTTGATTGGCACATAGAGCTTCTTGGATGTTCTACTGCGCGTTTACCCAGTGAAATGATATTGATCTGAATATACAACATGTAAGCTGAAAGGTTCATGCGCAGAGGCCAGAACAGATGTTTGGGTGGGCTCCAAATCTGCCCATTGAGGAATTTTTGGTGGCTACCTTAGCTGGGCGATGACTCGTGTTCCTAAGTGACTACAGTTGATCTATGTTCGCGAGCAGGTCAATTTATAGTGATTGTTTAGGTGATGTTGATGCTCAAGTAAACGTCAAGCTCCAACATGCAATGGCCCACTAGCAAGCATGAGGCTGAGCCCGAATCGGATGTCACGTGAGTCTCGATACGCCACAAACTGAGAGACAGTGATCATCAATCAAAACAATCCCATCCTACAAAGAAAATGCCGCCCTTGAGATCTTTTGAACGGCCAGAAGTGTTACAGATCGTGAAACGTTTGAAACCTGAATAAATCAAGAACCTGGGATCCCTCAACGAAAGTATTGCTGATGTATCAGAGAGCATTTGGTACAAGATATTATTTGTCACTATCCCATTATTTGGTTAGAAGCCAGACCATTTTCTGGGGAAATGTAAGAGCTATTCAGTTGAGATGAGTCCATAAGTCTCAAATTTTATCTGTATAAGATAAGTGAATCTTACTGGCCATCTTTTGATATTGTGTGTTAAAATACCTCTGCATCAAAATGTAGGTCTCGATTGTCTCAGACAATGGGAATAAGTTTACCATCTAGGTTGTACCGTCCGCTATTGAAGATTGCGAAGATAGAGATGTTGCCGATGAGCCCCACGCTGTACAATAGTGATCATACAAAGACTAAGCTTTAAAGTGTCTCTGAAAGTGCTTTAAATGCTCAGTCATTTTCCTTCCCGGTTCTAAAAATAATCATTGTAAGATCTTAGTTACAAGTTCGTGGCTATCACTCCTCCTACTAGGATATCTTTCGCTTCAACAATGTGTTAAAATCTTTATATGTTGAACTTTCCGCAACTAAGGGAAATAGTTATTCGGTATCAAAGTACAACTACCGATCAGCCTCCTTTCGGAGGCACCAAAGGTTTTTGGCGCAATAAATGTCGGAGGGTGCAAGTAGAACCCGATCAATAATTTCTTCCCTTACCATAAGTGTTCACAAGTCAATATAACAATACTCACGAACGTGGGACCAGGGCTTTTGGGACTTTGCATAGTAACGTTCGCCACTGTTGCTAATAATTAGTCTGCTTGTATAATTCAGTACAAGCTCTCTCAAAGAATTCCGAATGGTTGTAACATCGTTATTGTACACGACATGGTAGTAATGTTTTCCGACCATCTGAGCTTGAAAATAGCCGCGACAAGGCTGAACACTCAATATCATAGTTCAGCGGATGAATAGTGATAAAGACGACAAATGCTTCCGAGAACACGAGGGAGAGTAGCGGAGTAGCATTTCCCCCGTATGAGTGCGCTAGGAAGCATAATGAAATAAATGCCAATTAGTCTGTGAGATTCGGTACTTGATAGGTCTTTTTACTTTGATATTAGCCGAAGGAAGTGGCTTTGTTTGAGCCCAGCTAACTAAGCTCTTCCATGGGACGGCATGGTAAAGCTATGCAGTCAGAACTGTTTGACATGACACATTTAAACTATACAATGAAAATATTCAAAACCAGTGTTTCGAAAATGATGCACTGATAACATTCGGAAGGTCTCTATCTAACGTATCAATATATTAGAACAATCTAGTCCGAAATCAGCAAACCCTGAATGCCACCAACCAAACGTCACACTACCAATGCTACGTAATCCTGACCGATCGCGCGGGACGAGCCAACCATAATATAAATTAGCATATATTGCATATGGTGCATGACGCGCAATCTGGATGAAGCTGCGGCTAATACCCCAGATTTCAAGATTTTTTCGGGCGTTTCCTCGCCCACCAACTTCCGACCTCTAGACATTCTCCCCAGCTGGTGCCATTATGTTTCAACAAATCGTTCATCATATTACCTTGCCAGCGGTCCCACTCGTCTTGCTCCTTCCCACTAGCCTCCCGTAGTAACGGCTCTAGGCTTTCAATGAATTGAACAACCGTCATCAATGCTGTTCTTCGCAGCGCGGCCTGCCCCGCTGTTAACAGCTTACGATCACTCTCCTTCCCTTTGCCATTGATTCCGGATGTGACAGCTCCGCCAACACCTTCACGCTCCCACCTTACTTCTCCTAACGGAATTGCAAGTCTGCGAGTATCGATCTCGCTCAAATTATCTGATTCTTGTAATAGCATTGGCCGGAATAAAGTACATGGCATAGGGGTTAGCTGCCTTTTTTCCAGCGCTTTTGCAACCCAGCCATTAAAATCTTGTAGGAATTGGTTCTGTGGTGCTGCTAGTGGAGTTTGCGATGTCATAGTATAGGTTCCCATAGCATTTGTACGAACTTGTTCCTTATCCTCACTCCCGCTCTCATCTTGTTTCGTGCTCGGTGGAGAATGTGGTAACAACATTCGTAAACTATGATCCCCATCCCAGATCTCAAGTGTACCACCTGGCTTTAAGATTCGTATATATTCATCAATCAACTCCTGCTGCAAGCCTGACTGTGGTGTGACTAGGCTCATATCTTTGCTCATGATCAGGCTGAACTCTTCGTCGCGGAATGGTAGTGGAACCCGTCGTAAATCATGTTGCACAAAGCGCCAATTCATGTCATCTTCGGAATCCATCAGAGGTGCCAGTGGCGCTATATCAAGACCTGTGAATGAAATGGAAGTGAAGCCCTTCTGTGCAAAGTGACGGTGGCACATCACGCTCCAGAATCCTGTTCCACAACCAACTTCCAGCACTCGTTTTGGAGGCTTCACATCAAATGCAGGGGAACATATGGGGCCACTGAAGACTTGACATAGCAGCATTGTCCGTAGAGTTTGTCGGTGGATTTCGGTAAGATCGCAAGGAAGAGGGTAGGGAAGGCTGGCATCACGTAGACATCGCCTGCCATGGCGGCTGGCGAATGGATTCGACAGTTCAGCAGGAGGAGGAATATCGCTCGATGTAACTGCGGTAAGCCCACTGGAGTTTGTTGTGTCTGATATACTGCTCGAGCGTCCTGGCTGGTCACCACGGGCCGCCGCCGCCGCTCGCGCCTCTGGGGAGGTTAGGGCATGTCGACGTTCAGAACTGTTAGTTGAGTTCGAGGAGGATTTCCGTTGAGCCTGAGCCTGAGCCTGAGCTTGTGCTCTTCCTTTGTTTGTTTGATTGGCCGCTAATCGATAGTCTGGAAGTGGTGAGCTGAGCATGCGATCTGAAGTCGTGGGGTAGATGGTTGCGATAATTTGTGGACGTGGGGTGTGTGCTTGAAGTGCTTCTCGCGACGTTCGTAGATGGCAATTTTACATATGTGGTCTTCAGTCGTCTAGATCTTTGGGTATTGGAGTGTTTAGCGTTGTGCGGTGGTGGTGGGTTATCGTTGTTGTTCTTGCTGCTGCTGTTGTTATCTGAGTGTAAGGAGTCAATAACTGGGACGGGAGTGGTGGTGCTCTGCTCTGCTCGAGGAAGTCTGGCTGGTGATCTAGTCGGGCTTGGCTCTACGGATCAGATCTCGCCCAACCCTAATATGGAAGCGGACGGGAAAATCTGGAGTAACCACGAGGCAATTCACCAAATCCGATGACATGACGGGTCCCGCGTGGGAATAAACAACACTGCTTAGGGCAAGCTGTTCCGACAAATGCTACCCTGAACTGCATGCGATGAATGGTGTTTGGCGGAGGTCGTCCGTACGGGTAAGTTTACGGGGCTCTGGATTTTACCGCCTTGGCTGCTGTTCTTTGCAGCGGATCTATTTTTCCTAGACCTCCTTCACCAGAAGTGTCACTAATTCCTTGCAGGGTGCAGTAGTGGACAATAATGTTTAACGGATGCACGAATCATTTGGGCTTGCGGAGTGCGGAGTGCTTGAATAGCTTCATCGGGTGAAGGCATGTGGGTTTATATTTGTTAGATACAGTACACTCTGTACAGACAGACAGGTAGATAAGGCAAAGCCCACAGTGGCTGATGAGATGATAGTTCAGGGTCTTTGACACGCATCCTCATTGTAATCTCTACCAGCATTTGGAGGACAAAAGCGCCCATATAGAAATTTAAATTGGTCCAACGAGGCGTGCCCCATCTCAAAATCTCTGCAGGATATCAATGATGCATAGTATTCTGGCCACCTATTTGGCTCAATTCATCCGCAAACCTAAACGCTCCAAGAAAACCACTATTGGCCCCCATTTTTCTGAGTAATAGATAGAAGTCATTTGCTCTCCGGAGCTGGCAAACGATATGATGTGATATAGAACTTGTCCCTGTGCCTCTTTGAACTGCATTGCATGTTGCAGTCAAACCCCACGGCCAGCCTGACACTAGCCATAACATAGTCCAATTTTAGGCAAGAGAGTAGATTAAGGAGGGTTCTCCAAAGCTAAGTACATAGAACAAGCATGGCGATATTGAAAGATCACGAAGACCTGCTATAAAGTCGGCTCGATTCTGAAACATGATTGTACCAAACTTAGATCTTGGTGGAATCTCCAGCTGAATATGTTGTGGTGTCGAGGAGAGTTAGATTCCTTATATCTTGTCATAACGTGACCTCAATGCTCTATAGCGTTTCAAGTAGTACCTAGAATACCTCAGGATTAGCATTTGCAAATAACCACTCGTACAAAATATGGCTCAACTACGCTTCCTTCTCTCAGCTACAGGCGTTCAGGTCCTCTTATCCTCAATGACCTTCTGCCTTAAAATCTATACTTACAAAGCTTCAATCTCTATTGAACGTTAGAACATTTGGGCCAACATAAGTCGACTGAACTAACCTTTTTTCACAAACTCAGCTCTCTTAATTCCTTGTCGTATCTCTTCATCGTCGGTCATCGCCGCATTTTTAGAGAATGCTTGATGTAGACGTGGCCGAAAATAGGAATATCCCAATGGATATTCCTTTCCTAGGTTCAGCAGTTCTATTACGCATCAGAATATGTATATTGCCGGTCCCATAAGTTCACATAGATGAGAGCTCATTTCTTGATGAATACCTTTGTATAAATTTATTACTTCTCTCCTCAAAGTCGGATTCGTTGCCATTTTATTCTCTCAGATCTTCCTCCGTTGAACAGATCTTGAAATTATGGCTTGTTTGCAGGCGGCGAGGTCAATTTCCAAACATAAAATTATAGGCTCATTGGGCCATTTGCTTCAAAAAGAGGTGATCGAGTGTTCTGCGTACTTTTACTTCGTACAAAGAGTTAAATGTAGCGACTCGGTAAAGATGACGAAAGGACTTCGGCTCAATTGTCCCGGTGCGGCCGGGTTCCCGTAACAATGCGGGGGAAGTGCCGTAGATTACACAGGACATTTCAAAGCTGCTCTCCCCCATGATTTTAGTGCAGTTCGGTCAACTAGAGCCTCAATTGTCTGCATATTACTATTTCCAAAATGAAAACATTCCTCCGTCCTCTCTGCCAACTTCCCCCCTCCACCATCTGCATCCAATGCCGCCATCTCTCTTCAAGCTCTTCCTCCCCTCCACGGGTCAATGCCCGTTGGCTCAGTGATACAAAAGCCCGACTTGGGAAATGTATTACGTTTGGCCTCTCCCACGAGCAAGCAGCGCGTGCAAGCGTTATATCAAAGATAGTAGGCGAGGAATGGCGTGCATTGACTGTTGGGAGGGAGGGGTTTCTAAGTGCAGCCGGGCGAGCAGGCCTTTTAAGGCAGAAGGTGGTTTGGGGAGAGATGGATAGTATGGGACATGTCAATAATGTGGCCTATACCCGGTACGCAGAGAGCGCGCGAGTGCAATGGGCATATAACTATGCGCGGTTACATGATCGGGCACATAGGAAGCAGTGGGAAGAATCTGTCACTTCGAAAGGCTTGGGCATGATTTTGAGAAGTATAAGGACGGACTATAAATTTGTGAGTCTTTTATGAGATAGTGAAATGAGCTGGTAGATACTGACGAGAGGAAGCCAATGACATGGCCAGATCATATCACAGTTCTACACAAATTGTCTAAGTTGCCCAGGAAGGGAGATGATAGCTTTACGCTTGACGTGGTCATCATCAGTGAGCTACACCAAAGGGCGAGTGCAAGGTGTTTTGAGGATGTCGTGGTGTATGATTACCAAAAAGGGAGAAAAGCGGCGATACCCCCGTGGATGTTGGACGCTTTTGAAAGGACGTGGGAGGAGCAGAAAACTGAAGAATACAAGGTTGGAGAGAGAGTAAGCGAGGTTGATAGATTGATAAAGACATTAGAAGACGAGACATGGGCCAAAGATGGCGCGGTTGAAGATATGGGCCCAGGTGTATGAATGATAAACAGATGAGTAATACCCCTTTGACGAGTCCAAAATTATGTTCGTTCCATCAAGCACAGAAGGTATCTTGCACACGGCTGGTTCCACCACGAATATTTCATAGTCAAGTTCGTTCAGTCACGAATTAAGATAGGCAAAAGCTGTGGAATAATGGTGTGTCTTTTGACATTCAGTATTTACAACCCCAAGCACCCCAAATCGACTTTTTCCAATGCCATGTCATGGTCCCAAACTCCTTTCCTTCAAAAAATACATAAAAACTAACCGACTTTTCAGGTCCAGAACGCCTGCCAATGCAATATCCCAAAATCTAATTATATACATAGAATCACAATCATCGGAGATTGCTTCTTCCGGTCTAAATGAACTGGGTAGCAAACTTCAAAGTACCAACGAAGCCTTGCTTGAACCCAGAGATGAAGTCCGATCCGAAACCACTATTCCAAAAATTAGTAACAGTTCTTTACATATTTTTACCACGGGGTACCAAAAACGTACCGCTTGAAGTTAAATCTCGCCTTATCATCCGCATTCTTAATTGCATCCAAACAAACGTAGAATCCCTTTGTCGCTGTGCACTTGGCCAAGGACTCGCCAACCAAATGGCTATATTTGTTAGTCGCGGCTTGGATTTCAGCTTGAGACATGGGTTTAGATGCGTCCAAGTCCATGCCGGATTGACGGTTAAAGCATTCTGCGGTATTCTCGCCAGGAGCGGCAATGCAATCTTCAAGTTCCTTTTGGATGGCCGTACCGAGTGTTTGGAGCTCAGCGTTGACTTCTTTGGCTTGCTGTGGGGTTGGGGCTGGGACGGTGTTGACTGCGAGAGCTGGGACGGCGAGGAGGATGAAGGTGAGGGTGGAAATGGTTTGCTTAGAGAACTGCATAGTGAAGGAATTTGAGTGCTGTTTAGTTGAGTAGCTGAAGTAAGATATATGACTCTTGAGGGTTGAAGTATATATTGAAATGGATATATGTTTGATGATGAGTTTTCTAGAGAGATTGAAGGCAGTCTTTATACTTGAGAACTCAAAAGCTTTACCGTGATGTTCAAGTGCACACCATTGGTAGATGCTTCGAGAGGCTCAGTACATCATGAGGCTCTGCATGTAGCATTGAGTACAGAGCCTCATCCCAAAGGATTTCGCCCAGTCGCAGGGTCTGTAGAATGTTACTAAGTGTGGGGAATTCTGAGCGTGGGGCTTAGATCTAAAGTGGTATTCAAACCAATCTCGTCTGAACTATCGTCTAAAGGTAGAAATGTTACGTGTAAAATATGTCAAGAAAGAACTGTTATTAAATGGTCGTTGCTTGTTTTAATCAAAGGTTTTTGAAATCAGCACTTTGAATCTGTTACACTTGCGGAAGTAGTTTGAAGATCAAGCGGGTTCCACTAAGGAGGAAACCCTTCTCATTTTCCCGCGTGTTCTGAATTGTTATTAGCTAAATAAATTAAGGTTAATACTTGCTAATATTTGATGAGGATAATGAATGTCTACATAGTTGTGAATACTTGCGAATATTTGAACATAGCCATTGCCAAGGACTAATTTCGCGACAAGTTACTATTATTGGAAACTTGACAACAATTGGCCCTACGCCGTTATCATAAGTAAGGTTACTACGCCTTCAACATACTGACTGTACCGCTGGAATGGCAATGTAACTAGGTAGGTACCCAGTCTAGCGCTCACCGTTAGTCATTGAGGCTAAGCGAGGTAACACAGCCTCCATGTAACAGCACGAGACGGGATAAGGAGCCTTTCGTTATTGTGAACCAATACCGGAACCATAAAGTAGTTTCTTTCTGAGAAAAGTGTGTTTCATTTATCAATTTCAAAGTGCATGGGCTCGATAATATAAATAAAAAAGGAGATTCTCTGGCCAATATTCCAAGACGGTACCCAACTCAAGTTGGGAGATTTGAAACCAGCCAACAAAATGTTTAATTTAATAATGTTGCATATCTGTATGCTTTGATATCAGACACGTTGGCTCCAGGCCATGAAGTATATCTTGATCCATATTCTTAGTGAAAAGTTCATAGCTCAAGAAGAGATACGATTTGTCAATTTTAAAGTACTTGAGGCTCCTTGTGTCTACTTTCCAATCTACTAGTAAAATATTATGAGCACAATCGGATCTGGTTCATTAAAACCAAATCTCACCTAAGCCTGTTGGAAGAAAACAATCACACATCTCCAAGAGAAAATTTGCAAATATCAGATCTCCGATCCAATATTCCAGTTAGCACAGCTATGGTTGAAATCTTTGGGCTCGGCCGTTAGGTATCAATAGTCTTTTGGGGTTTTCTGTCTTATACAAAAGTTCCTATGACCATTTATAATTCCTTCTATTTCTTAAGTAGAAGAAAGAGTTAATGCTGTAGCGACTTGTCGCCCTCCTCACTTATCGCCTGACTCTTGAACTCTCTTGTCAGGTATCCATGGCCTCTCCTAGCAAAGTTGACAACTTTCCATGGGGTTTACCACGCCTATATCAGTGATGTGCATCTCAATTTCAACGCCTCCACGAGAAATGAGTTTGTTAGTTATTAACTGAACGCTGTATCTGTTGCTTCAGTAGACGATTTCATGATGCGTGACGATAAATGGACAAATCCAATGGAACTGACATGGTCTTCCAGATATATATAATCCCCGAAAGAGGAGTTTCAGAAAATCAAAACAAGTTATCTCTAGTTTTTATGATATGTGCAAGATTCTAGTTGATACTTGTGGTTGGTTTGAAGCCATAATTTTCTGAATTATTTCGAGACCAGGTAGCGTGGCCATTGATCTTCCCTTTTTGACATAACAAAAGAGCAGTGGTCTACATAACGCAGAAATTTATCCTTAGGGAAGATAAAATAATTGAAGTGTTAAGTATAATTTAATTATTTGTGGTTCAGCTTCATTTGTCTTTTACAATTTGACAATTGGTGAAATATTCTAAACGGATGTGACAAACCTGAGGGATGCCAAGAAACCATGCTGGCCCTGCTTTTTGTTTTTCTTGACCTCACCTTCAAGAATTGATGCCTCCACAATATGAGAATTCTAATATATGAAATATTCGTACTCTGTCATTATTCAAACCCTTGAAGGGTTGGAATTATTAAATTTCGCGAGACTCCGTACCGTCCCTGACGTCATTAGGCTATTAATACCTACAACTATCCAAGTTTTAGGATTGGCATGCTGCCGCAATTTCATTTGGCCCAATTTACGTGGTTCAACTAATATACCAATGTGACTTGTAACCATCCACTTCAATATGCGCAGAAGTCTTATTAAGGGGTCTTGCTGGACATAATTGTTCTTGGCCAAAGATCCAATGCATCGGCGCTCTCCAATTCATATCTCTTCAGGCTAGTCAAGATGTCCGAACCAGCCCCTTTATCGAAAAGCACCCGGACACTCAGCAGAGCTGAGTCAACACCCCTAGAAAAGCCTCCTAAATCACGCCCTGCCGTCGGAATCAGAGAAAAGCTATTAAAAAAGGCGCTTCCGCAATATTCTGGCCCCTATGAGGTTGGGTTGATGGATATAGAAGTCCCAGCACGTGACCCAAGAACATTTTCAGAGATCAAGCGAGAACATAAACATCTTCTGAAGCTTGAGACTGTCCTATTTACTATATTTTATCCTTCAGCCTTGGGATCTGGGCAAGGAAGAAGTCCAGAGGGGGAAAAGCAATGGAGTCGTGCTACTTGGTTACCACGTCCAAGGAGGGAAGTTGCCAAGGGCTATGGGAAGTTTGCCGGACTACCTGATTGGTTTATAATACCCTTCGCCGGTATGTTCTACTGTTATTTGTTTCTGATGAGGGCCAAGTTAACCATCGACAGGAATGACCACTGCATTCACCAAAATTCCTGCGTGGAGAAATGCAAAATTAGCTGATCATTGGCCCAATGATCAGAATTCTCGACAAGGAGGCTATGGGATAAAAAACAAGAAAGGAAAGCCTCCACCGGGAGAGCCGAAAAACCCAACGTTCCCTTTATTAATCTTCAGTCATGGGCTGGGTGGTACAAGAACAGCTTATAGTTCTGTGTGTGGAGAGTTTGCCAGTTATGGTTTTGTTGTTATCGCGTTAGAACATCGAGACGGGTCTGGTCCACGGACATTCATCAACCTCCCAAATCGTGAGGAAACAGATAGTAAAGACTCGAAGGAAGACAAGCGGCAAGGATTCTCGAGGGTGGATTATGTCTTTCCAAAGGACAATGCTTTCGATACATCACCGGGTAATGAAAAAGGACCTGATCACGAACTCCGGACTGCTCAGATTCAGCTCCGACTCGCTGAAATTGAAGAAGCCTACCATGTTATGACCTTGATCAATGCTGGTCGTGGGGAAGAAGTTGCTGCCTTAAATCTCCGCTGCAAACACACATCATCACCTACAAACCGAGGAGGTAGTACTCGTGGCTTGCGTGGAGTGGACTGGCCCTCTTGGAAGTCACGGTTCCATCTGCATCAAGTCACCATGCTTGGGCATTCTTTCGGTGCCGCTACTACCGTTGAAGTCCTGCGTAATCGTGAACGTTTCAATTACGTAGGTCAAGGTATTATATACGACATTTGGGGAGCGGCGTAAGATACCCTATATTTCTCAAAAAAGAGTCCCGAGGAGCCCTTCGACTTCTCAATATTCTTATAGCTCTATTTGCTAATACATTGACAGGATTCAATCTCCAGCAGATTCTACACACCGTATCAATGTTCCAATGCTCGGTGTTAACTCCGAAGCATTCATGTACTGGCCTGATAATTTCGAATCTGTCATGAGTCTCTGTCATGAAGCCAAAGAACAAGATACTCTCGTGTGGCTAATGACTGTGCGTGGGTCAGTCCATATCTCACAATCTGACTTTTCGATCCTGTATCCTCGGATGGCGAGCTTAGCATTGAAAATGACGGTTAATCCTCAACGAGCACTAGACCTCAACGTCAATGCTAGTCTGGAGTTTCTAAAACTGGTTATGCCAGCTCGAATATCCTCCATGAACCGCGGCACGGCTGAGGGATTACTAGACGTGGAGAAACTGGAGAAAATCCCTAGCCATCGGCGGCCAGATGAAGAATGGACGGGCTTTAGATTACGAATACCACATGAGTATGGGATAAGATTAACGCCAAAGTGGATTCGCAGGCGCATGGCGACCAAAATAAGAGCCGAGGGCAAATCCATACCAAGAGATCCAAAAGGGAAAGCCTTAGTAGGCTTGCAAGACTTGGAAGGTGGAGATGAGATATGGATGCATGTCGCACCAACGAAGGAGGAATTAGAAAGACATGGACTGGGCGGGATGGGGCTGGAGGCAAATGATAGTAATGATGACGATGACAAGGATGGAATGGTCGATACCAATGGCAACGAGGGAATGTCACGAGATGAAAGCCCGACTCTTGAACAAAGCTTTATGGAGAGAGGATGATGTGTAAAATATTGTACAGAATAAAAAGTGTCCGAAATGGAGAATTACCGATGCAGTGTAACTTCTTGACAACTCAGAGCAATTTGCTTTGACTAATATGCAGGTAAAATAAAACAGGAAGAAAGAAAATATCTTCTCCGTATGGGTTGGTTCAAAATTAACTCGATCTCGCCGTCTTATTAATCGATTTTGACCCGGCAGAGCCCTGTGGCTTGTCACATGAAAGAAGGACTCAACGTCGTACAATGCTTCCGGGATCATCATTGTTTATGTTGCGCAGGCTCACTCGCGGGGTGCAAGTGAGAAGGCGTGAATTGGTGTCTAATTGAGGGTGCTAAGCTCGTGAGTGATTGGGGCTATAGGGCTGACTGATGTTGAACTGAGCCACATCCCTCCCTCCTCTATAGCCCCCTGCCCATTACAGTGGTTCGTCCGCTTAGCACATTGGTATCTCGGGTAAAGTTGGGCAAAAGAGGCTTATATTTCGTTTAGCTAGCTGGAGAGGATGGTGATGGATTTTATTGATCAGGCTGATGGCGATCCCGCAACGCCTAGGCTATGCTTGCTTTTTAGCCCATGACACCGGCACAAGGTTACGAGAATGAGTATTCACGTCACTTTGGATTCGAGCATGTTCGGGTACTGCGGTAATCCATATGATCACAGAGTCAAAGGAGGAACATCAAAGGAGCAAGAAGGAAGATGCTACCTCACATTTAGGTCGGATGGTTTTTCTGGGAGACATCATCTCAAGAGGGGACCAGGGCCACGAGAGAAGATATAAAGATCGAAACTTCTCACTTCTAAAAAGTCGACATCAAACCATTAACATCTAGTCCCTTCATCAAATCAGCAACCTCAAGCCTTACCCAAAACACACTTTCAAAAACCTCCCCAACCCAAAAACATCTCTACTATCCGCCAACATGAGACGTGAACATATCGCCCTCCCAACTCTCCAGGTCGCCGCGGCCGCATTCTTCTTCACGACCGCCCAGGCAAAGATCCGCTGCGTCGATCAAGAATCCAATCTCGTTGTGGCCAGCAACTGCGACGGCACCAAGCCCGAGGGCTCATTCTTTCTCATGGCCGGCAAAGACTCGGAGGTGAAAATCGACAGCACCGACTCGGCTGCTCGCAAAGCTGCCGGCCTCCCTGAAACGGGTCTCGTTGCTGGAGGCTTTGGCAAGAGATTCAGCGACGAAGACAGACAAAGGGCGCAGGATGCCTGCCCTACCTTCCCATTCTGTTTTGGAGGATGAATGGTTTGGTTGTGTGCGTGTTTGGTGTTTGGCCAATGCGCCGGTCTGCTTTCTACATGAGCATCATTTTCGGAGTTTTAGGCGTTTGAAGTTAAAAAGGACTCGGTCTATGGAGACGGAGTAAAATGTGATCAATCCAAAATTTAGCGTTCCATAGGTGTTTTGTTCCACCCTGCAATGCAATCTCTTGTCATTACAAACTTCTTTGATTCTGTGTACATTTTCTTCTCTCATATTTCTACTACCCAGTGCCTAAGTGCATAATCAACGCCAGAACTCACCCATATTTGCAAAATGTTGATTTCGGTTATGTTCTAGAGAGTCTTCAAAAGGCAACGCAGCTGAACATTTAAGTACCATAATAATCTTTCAGTGACCGTCTATTTTTATGTTTACTCTTCATAACAGTTCTTCTCGTATAGGTCACTAGGTGACACAAAAACTCCATAGGGTCATAACAAGAACAACCGATGCGGGCTACGAAGTTGTATAATGATGACACGGTGAAGTTGTTTTGAGTAGTCTCAACTTAGCTTGTTCGTGTGACCTCCAATCATGCTCATTGCTATCTTCAATAGAAACACAGCCAAGAGTTTAGAAAGGGAGGTCCGACATGTTGGTGCCAAAACATTCTGCTCTAGTTCTGCGAAATAGCTGGATGATCTTGGGGGGGTTTTAATATGAATTGAGAGTGCCTTGCATACTTGCATTTTGCTAGAAAAAATAGGCCCACCAAATAGGGATCCTACAATCGTGGAACTTTAAACGGGAAGCATTGAAGTTGCAGAAAGACGGCTGACAAGCCGCTCCCTTCCGTTATTTGGCAAGCATAATGTTGCAACAGAACATCTGTTGGTTAGAGACGGAATTGCGAATCAAGGTTTACAATAAACGATATGTGTGTGGCTGGTTGTAGTGGAATCAATGTATGGAACAAAAGGAAAGGTTATCACAGTACGACAGATTGATCAACTCAGAGAGGAGTGATGTGTGGAAGTAATGGAAGTTGGCGAGTGAAGATATGTATATGATACTTGAGATTAAAATGGTGCATTTTGTGACAAAAGACACGTCAGTTTACTCAGTTGACAAAGTTTAGTGGAAGTGATGTTGGAATATATGTTTTAAGTTAACGATAACGTTTCTATTTCTATTTCTGCGTCTGGCTTTTGTGCTAAGTCTCCTTAGGCACGTCCTCCAGAGGGATTATTGTTTATTATCCAGTATCTCAATGACGTGTTGCTGGGTTTTCTCAAATTATTACAATTACAGTTCCCGTTATGTTTAGTTGAAGATAAAAATTCCACTCTTTCTCGTTCGCAGTATGAATGTCATCAAATCCAATGATATATCAAGTAAACTAAGTTTATAACGTTTTGCAGGAGGTATTGTTTGTCCTTCAGCCCCGAAACAGACGGGACGGAAACTCTCAAGAGCCAAGTATTGTAGGATTCATAACTGGCTCTTGGACGCGGTTTACACTGTCTGTTACCCGGAATGGAAAGGTATCAGAGCGGTCTGTTGATCGAGGGTAGGTTATGGATCCCTCGGGTGATGATAACCACGATGATGGCTGAGGTCACATATTTTGTTAAAATCCAGGTTTCTGCGTTTCAAACGCGACGGTTCTCGTCTGGTAGAGGTTCGTGTTGGCGCCAATTGCACCTCATTGTGAATTTCCCTTTAAATCATCATATTGGCTTACTCAAAATTAGGTGGAATATATGAGAGGGGTGAATATAGAGATCATGACCCCAAGTTGGCCGGTGAATATCTGAATACTATGCGATTGCTCTGCTAAATAAGATAAGCAGAAGACGAGTCGAGTTTGGAGGAACCGCCAATTCCGTGTTGCCAAAACATTCCTAAGTAAGCTGATATGTTCATGGCATGTCTCACATATCGATCGAACAATTATCGTGGCTGGATAGTCTATAACTCTTGTGCCGTAATCCGTAGAGTACCAACTGTTAAGTGGCAAAGCAGAACTTTGTCGAATCAAGTTCGGCTCGTCTTGGAAATTAAATTTGACTACTATCCCAGCCCCAGTCGTTAAGTAGGTCTTTCACACGATAATCAGTAGCCCATCCAAGATCCGATTCAACACCTCGCAAAAGACCCAGTATGATGCGTCGTTCATGATCTTCAATCAAGCATGATCCAGCTACAAAAAGGGGCTGCACTTGATGTATTCTGACGCTGCCTTCTGGTCTTCCCAAGGCAATTCCGCATATTTCATGACTGTGGCTTCGGACTTCTTGTTCAGTTGAGCGATATGAACCAAGCCTATGAGATATGGTGGAACGACGGGATGTCGATTCTTGAGGCTTATTGAGAAGTAGGATAATTTTAGCCATATGATACGACTGCATAGTCGAGGCACACATCGGGATGCTATACCAGATTTCCGAGAATACAGCTCGGGGTGAATCAGGCGGCACACTCCCGTCAGAGAGGGGAGGAAGCCTTGCGCATGGCTTGAAAGTGTCTGGAAGTCCATGGTACCAGACATCTAGTTCCTTATCTAGCTCTTTCCAACGTTGTAAAAGAACCATTTGATTGATGCCAAGTGTTCCATTTGGGCTGGCCAAATTTTGTGGAAACACATGGTCGATAGAATCTCCTGAAGCGGTGTAGTTGATGATTTTTGATAGTAACCAGACGAGAGCATTCGAGATCATGTCTTCCCGCATACAGGATTCCTGTCCCGAGTAATTGGCATCATCAGGTTTGCTAGACATAACGAAACCATTTTCATCGAGGTGTAACCCCGCTGCCTTCCAGAGACTTAAATCCGCCGTGTTGAGCCTTGTTTGGGTCTCGTTTATAACTGCAGTACGCTTAGCAAGGAGTATTCTCAGGTCAGTATTGTATGTTACTTACAAGCAGCGACAAAATCTTGCCGAGCAAAACACCAGAAAGTAGCCTTGCGTCCTTCGGATGGTTCCAGTCTTTGTAGACTGTTGCCTGGGCTTGTTTGTGACTGAATAGGTAACATCTCTTCCTTGTCTGCAAGGTCAAAAAGTGACTTGGTGCCACTGAGATGACGGTCCCATTCGTTTTTGGCATTGTCCAAGAATTCATACACACATAGAATAGAAGCGGCCGCAAATGTCTGATCAGCATTGCTGATTTGGACTGGTCTAGATAAATGTCGCCTCTTGTTGCCTTGGCTATGTGTACTCGCAGCGCTTTGGGGAGAATGGCTAACGCTTTGAGGAGTGAAGACTTCTTCTTGGATGGGAAGAAGTGGCGTTTCAGGGAGACGAGAGCTCGACAGCTCCATCATTAGCAACTGGATAGCTTTGTCATAATACTTCGCAGAAATAAACACCCAATCCGTCGTCCTAGCATGAGGGTGGAGCTCCATATTGGCTGGTACTTCAATAATTCCACCGATGGTGGCTTTTCTACCTTGCACTCTTGATAATTGTTTCGCGGCATATGCACATGCTGCATTCAGGAGAAGTGGGTTCGAGAGGCTTTGCAAGGGCATCATACGAGCAAAGTAACAATCGAAGTCAAACAAATCCATCCTATATCAATCAGCTATGAGAAAAATTGGTGAAGTAAGTATTACCATTGGCCAGCAGTTTCTGAAAAGTGGCGCAATAGAAACGCAACTTCATGATCGGTGACAGGCTGCGGAACTGATAGAGGGCTTTGTCGATGGTTTGTCGATGGGGATCTGACAGCCGATTCAGTTCCCGGAGAAGCTACTCATCGAGTCAACAAGGTCCGGTCTGGTTCATCGGACATCTTGAAACGAACCTGTATCTGGTCTTGTGGGGTTCAGAATAAAATTGAGGTTGTTGGATGAGGAGGGAGAGAAGATTGAATTTGGATTTGGAGACTGAACCGGTACAGATAACTAAGTCACGGGTGAGCCATGATGGACAAATAAATCCACGAAAATTGATATACAACTTCAACGTGCGCTAGAATAGTTAACGCCTTGATAATTCAGCGAACTATAAAAGGTTGGGCATCACTTGAAATGATAGATACAGAGAAGCATCCCGAGCCGAGTGCCTGGAAATGCATTGTATCAAATCGCTTGACATAAATATTTGGTGTAGAGGCGGGAGGAGGGATCTAGTATTCTCGCACTACAAAATATACATACCGGTTGCATATAATCATAGTTACTGGCTGCAGCTGCTGTGGAAAGAGCCTCAAGGCCCGGAGCTGCCTCGAACTGCGAGGGAAAATATTCATCTGTGGCAGCAGCAGCAGCATTATTTCTCTCAGCATATGAGCTTGTCTCTTTTGGGGGCTGTTCTTTTTCTAAGTTGGGCTCTGTTTGAGGTTCGGGAGTGGCCTCCATGTTATAAGGATCCTCAATATTGTAGAAGGTGACTGCGTTAAATGTTAGGTTATCGCATGAGATTTTGTCGCCTTTCTAACGCCTACCATTCTTTGGCACGTCCACCCATATGTTGTTTTCATCAAACGTGTTTTTATATGCGTAAAAGCTCCCTAAGCGTCCGGTGCTTTCCTGCTTGCTATTGGACTCTTCCGTCCCATTCATGGAAGCATTCTGCTGATGGCGAAAGATCACCCCATCACTGGGCACACAGTCCCGCGAGCCTTTGGCACATTGACCACAGCTTGGCTTTCGCTCATCGCACTTCAACTTTCGCTGGCGGCAGGTTTGACTGTGTCGGAAGCTGATCAGCGGGTGTCTATGTCTAGGATGTGTAACGGAGGATCGAGATTCGCGAGTTTATACGTACCACCCAGTGCGAGACCGCATTGCATCCGTGTCACGGTCCACAGCGAATAGAGGGGACAAGACCGTTGGGGTGGAAACCCATGGTGTAGCTCTGTAGATGGTGCTGGATAAGATAGGAGAGGATACTTCTCAACTCGAAATTGGACTGGAGCATAGCTGAGAGATCGAAGCTCCCAGGCTTTTCTGACCCAGCGTGGTGGAATGCGGGGTTGGCGGGGAAGCGAGGCCAAGCACTTGTTGGGGTTCAACATTTGCCTGGGAGAGTAGACTGATATATATATATATATATATTTACTAATATGATATTCTTCTATAGGGGTTTTATTAGTTATTTTAATGTGAAGTATTATATTTCTGATGTATCTCTTGTTTTGTATATACAGGTTGGCCCGGTAGACGGACCTCTTTCAACATACATGAGTAGTAAGTTAACAACAGAAAGTCCAGTGTTTAAATATCCTAACTATGGAGGAGGGAGGGGCGACTACTCCTACTTCATAATACAAAAACAATGTGACTTGCCCTCGCGCGTGCACAAAGGGAAATGTTAACCACTTGACACACTTTCCTCCCCTCGCCCCCCAAAAGATATCTCTGCTTATTTGTTCGTTTTGGATAAGCACTGCAGTCACGCTCAAAATTTCACTTTGTCGTAGATATGGTCATGGGAGTTTAGTAGATATCATCAGATTGTATTGGGTTATAAATCTTTTTAAAAACACTATATACAAGAAATTCAACATCTACAGTCCAGCTGCCTGCTCCTCTGGGGTATCTAGCAACTCTTTGGAATCTATCCTATCGCATCTCATACATGTCGTCATAAACCTAAAAACATGCTCCGCCGCTCAAAAATGCAGAACACAAAACTAGCCGCGCCTTTTCGCTATGATAAATGAAAATAGGAAAACAATGTATGAAAATCAAAAGCATATCGAAATTCAGATTTGCCGTCGTCCAGAAGCACTACCAACTCCGAACACATCTGCGAGCAAAGCCCCTTTGAAAATAGAATCATTGTGTTGCAATATTGACTGCAAGAACACCCAAGCTCTTGGTATGCAGGAAAGGTGGCATGACGTAGATGAAAGGCACGCCGGCTGCTGCAAGTCAAGAGGTGTGGCTCGTCTTGAGTGGATGTTGGGGAGCGCTTGGCTTAGCGAACATATGAATTGCGGGGTTTTGTTGCAGCGTGAGCTGAGGTGGGCGTATCGCAGTAGATAGATAGATAGATAGGTGATGCGTCCGAATGAGTACTGTAGATTTGACCCGGCATGGACAAATCTCATGGTGCTGGGTGCGGGCGCAATTGTGGAATTTGGCGTAATGGAGGTGCGGCAATCGGAAACAGCACTCTTCGGCTTCAGTTTGCAGACCTATGCTCAGGACAATGGCTTTTGCGAATTGTTATTGCCGAGTGGGAAGAGCGCGTCCAATGCTGGTCCCGTGGGATTGTGGTTGTAGTAGAATGGGAGATTGTGTGAAAATGATATCATGGCATGGTGCACATCCACCTCTTCCTCTTCCTGCCTGTAGAATAACCATCCATGCGTGTATATTTTACCAGTTGGCCATACACCTGTTCATGTATATCCCACCATACGCGCACATCTCTCGCAGTAGTAGAGGTTCGTGCCAAATCGTATCATGCCGCAGTCGGCAGCACATTCGGCACTGACCTTCCGGCTGCTGGAGACGGTCTCAACACACGTTGCACATCGTGAGCAGCGAAGCGTGACGACGACGGGAGCCGTGTGGCGGTCGACGGAGTATCGTGGTGTTTGATCGTAGGCGGAGTAGGATGAGTTGGACGATCTGGATGAGGACTCGGACGAGGAGCGCGAGGAGACCTGCGGTTTGTGGTGTCGGTGGCTCATCTTGAGCGATTGGGGCGTGCTGTGCAGTGTAGAGAGCAGAGCAGATCAAGCTTATAAAGGAGGTGGTTTCTGATGATTGTATATTTCGAGAATATAGAGAATCAAATGTGTTTGTTGTAGAGGATGTGGTGGTAGTCTACGGAGGTAGAGCGTAGAGCGTAGAGCGTAAAACGGTTAATTGTATTATCGAGCAAAATGGCGGATGGGAAAGTGAAAATGGCGGATGGGGTTTTGAGAATTAAGTGTAGCGGTCATGCGCAAAGACAGCAGACAGCCAGCCGGGTTTGATGGCAGCGTCGTTTTCTAGTTCTAGGGACCCTTGTGCTCTTTGCTCTTTGCTCTTTGCTCATACGTCAAACGGTCTGGCGGGAATCTTGCTTGGGCTTGCCTTGGGCTTGCTTCGGCTGTGCCCTGTTTTGGGCGCTGGTGAATCTCGATGGCTTTTGGGAATCCGATCTGGACGCTACTCCGGTGGAGACAACGAGTGTTGAGGGGGAAAGCCAATCGTTGTCCGGGAATGGATGGGGTGCTTGGATTTGGTAATCTCGGCTATCTCGGGTTTGCCAAGCGTCGGGCCAACACTACCGTTCCCGTGGTCCGTAGCCCGTGGTCCGTTATACAGTAATAATAAGTACAGTAGTAAGAAGTCGTGTAGCACTGTAAGTAAGTGCTGTTGTTCCAGAACAACGGTCGACGGAGATAAGGATGCGGATGATGATGATGACCGTACGTAATAATACAGCAGTAGTACGGTGAAAGTACCCACAAGCCACTATGCTGCGTCCGGAGTGAAGTAGTACAGTATTACTCCTGTGCAGTGGATGGGTTTGTTTCTTCTTTGCTCCCCGTACGGGCGACGGGCGGTGAGCAAATGAGTTGGAAGGGTGAAAGGGGGGGTTTTTCGGGATTGTGCTGAAACGAAACTGCAGAAGGGGTGATCAACCAAATCTAGAATTCAAGGAATCCAAGGAATCCAGGGAACTGTCGAGATGATGCAAGCCTGCGTTTTAACAACGGGGTTGAGACCACAGTACGGAAAAGAACAACAATCCAGTCCGGTCCAGTCCAGTCCAGTGCAATGCAATATCCGGAGCGGAGCACCGTACAATACAGTATCCTTTCTTAAGTAACAAGTTCACAAGGGAGCAGTAGCCGTGTAGTGTAGTAGTAGTCGTTGTATTCGAGGAAGTGGAAGTGGAAGTGGAAGTGGAAGAAATAAGTATTCTCTCTGCTTGATCAACCCAAGTCTAACGGGACAAAACGAAAAGGGGGATCCATCCCATACCTTTATATAAAGAAACACATACGAAGTACACATACACATACACATACACGCACACGCACGCGCACACTCATACGCACATAGCCAAAACTACGATCGATCATCTATTACCAAAAGCTTCAACCATCCATCCCTCCCTAGCCTCCCTCATCCATCCATCTAACCAACCACAAATACGGATCCGCTGATCGAAAAGGTGTGCAAGCACAAGCCCAATACAGTAGCTAAGCTAAGGTTTGGTTTTTGGCACTGTCATGTCCTCCTGCTGTACAGCCACAAAACGCAACGCAAGCCGCCCGCCGTTCCTCGCGTAGCACAGTGCAGTGCAGCGCAGGGTAGTGCATGTAGTGTAGAGTTGCCAATATTACGTCGTAGTAGCGTAGCCCTATTTTTCTCGTTCCCATCCATTCCGGCTAAGGGGAGGGAATACTGGGAAACCAAGAGAATGCAAATAATCAGTTGTGTTGCATGCTCAGCAAGAAGTTCCATAGTGTAACTAACCAGCCTTGCCTGCTACTTATTTACAGACTAGTTGGTAAGTAAGGCATGGAAAATTAGGTTTTATTTTATCTTTTATTCTTTTATATCTTTACTGTACAATCTAAAAGTAACGAAGAAAGACGTATTATGTACATAATTTGACCCAGGGTGGATAGTATAGAAGTTATGTACAGTACGCACATACGTATGAGGAGAGATAAGGAGAAAACAAGGATGCAATGGCCTTCCCCATCCTCCCCTTACGTCGAGAAAACCCCTGGCTGCCCACCAATGGAAGTCAAAGTATCGACCCTGATTTTCCATCGAATAACGAACGGCATAGCAAAACCCTGCGCCCCCTTCAGTTTGGTCCTCTCTACTAAAATAAGTATACCAAGCAAACCCAAATCAAAATGGGGTTGAAAAAGTGGGATTGGGTTTGAAGAAAACACACGTGAATCCATTTCCAATATATATATATGATAAAATTAGAATTCAGCCCTTGTCAACGAAGCATACATATATATTAAAAATCAAGAATCTGGGGATGATGAAATCTATGAGACTTACATACCGTTACCGTTGCATATGCAACTCTTTCTCTCTCTCTCTCTCCTTCTTTTTCAATTCAAACCCCCCCGTCAACCAAGGTAAATCCATAAAGGAGGGGTCGTAAAAGTTTAAAAAGCTCTGAAGGGGGACGACGGACGGAGAAACGAGTACGCAACACCCGGATTGCGCGGAATGCCAATGACTGTACTGTACATAGACTGTACTGTACATATTGAAATCAAAACCGCACCCCAGGTGTTTTATTTGGCTCGGCTTACCGGCAGTGGTGGTTGATGTACCGTACAGTACATATAAATAAGATAAGGCCCAAGGCATGCATACATGCTGTACATGTATGACACAAAACAACAAAAAAGGACTCGTAATCCATTTACTGAACAGTATAGCACATTCATCAACTGGACGGTACAAGCCCCTGTTTTTTTCTTAGCCTTCAGAAATTAGAGTTTCACTCTTTGCCCTCCAACCCCTAATCCCTAATTCCTGAAGACGGGACGGGAAGAAAAACCGGGGTTTGATTTTCCTGACTATTATTGTACGTAGAGAGAGTACAGCACAGTAGTACAGTAAAGAGCACCTATCCCAGCGGGAGGGGGAACCTTGAAATACGTGAAACAAGCGCACTCGTACTCGTACTGTATTTACTCTACATGCCTATACGGTACTTGTAATGTAATAATAGTGGAAAATAAAACGTCGATCCTGATTCTTTAAAAGATGGGAGTAAAGATAAGATTCCGTGTTTTTTCCAGCTTCTTGGTTTTGTCGTGGTCGCTGAGGAAGGTTCTACCTAGTACGGTTCTGTGCTGTATCTATCTAGGTATGTAACGTGTCAAAGTGCATGGTCATGGTCATGGTCATGGTCAAGCAGGGGTATAGCTCTCTCTCCATGATGTTATTCCAAGTGCTTTGAGTGCGTGAAAGTGTATTCAATAGTAAATATGATACAGGGAGGGAGGTTGCTGGTTAGACGAGAGACCTTTCATCATCTACCTATCTTTCTATTTATTCTATATATACATAAGTACTCAGGTTGAATATTAAAATCCGCAATACAATATACAATATACAATATACTGTACAATGCGAATACTTACCTACGGGACCGGGTCGTATCAAGTATCACCGAGAAACCGCTCATATAAAAATCCCACAAATGAAACAAAATTTAACCCCTGACCCTCTCAAAGTCTTAACAGTCGGCTTATTCTTTCAATCAATGAAACAATCCCATGATAAATCCAATTAACTAACTAATCAACCATCAAGGTACTGTACCGTACATTGTCAACTTTACATTCTCCCCCTCCCTGTCCGTCTAGTCTAAAAGGGAAGAGAAGCACCCCTTAAGCCTCAAATCCAATCCAAATCCAAGAAATAAGTACCTACCTACCCTCGCTTCCCTATCTTAAACACTTAAACAAAGAAAGAGGAGAAGGATCAGCCGGCATCTCCTTCCCCCGCAGGGCTTGTCTTATAGCAAACCTTAAAAAGCAGAAACAGGCACATTCCGCTCCTACAACTATTAGTTCTACAATCTACATACCATTTTTGGCGTCTATAGCACGGAAAAAAACAAGAGACAAGGCCTTATCCCCGCTCCTGTACGTACAATACCTTTCTCTACCTTCCTACCTTTGCCTTTACCCTTTACCCCTAACCCTAACCCTGAACCCTTAACCCTCACACCACCTAATAATCTACCAAGGCTATGTAATGTATGTACATACCTACAGTACGCTACCGTAAGTTTACTGTATGCTAACCCGTAACCAGATCAAGTACCAAGCAAAACAAGGACCAAATAACGGAATCCTCCCCTCCACTCCGACAGTAGTACTAGCACCAAACTAACCAAGTACCACCCTGCTACCACCAACTACTAGTAGACTTAGCACTACTAACTCTACCAAGCGACGTTCCAACTTCCCAGTCTCCCAGTCAGTCATCCACCACTCATGCAGTCAAAAAGGCAAGTCCGGCGGGTTCCTCCGTCATACTACAGGCGGAC